>Ga0247843_1000523_pt1 | contig 90804 bp, 87 predicted proteins | sample LaCruzMarch2017__FD_192420 | JGI IMG/M metagenome (GOLD analysis project Ga0247843, IMG submission 192420) | Freshwater microbial communities from meromictic Lake La Cruz, Castile-La Mancha, Spain - LaCruzMarch2017_8m | ecosystem: Environmental > Aquatic > Freshwater > Lake | place: Spain... | reverse complement strand
CCGCCAACTCGAAAAGGAATGCAAACGCAATCTGGAACTCATGTGGCTCATGCGTGAACTTCAACCAGACCACAACACCATTGCCAACTTCCGCAAGAACAACCCCAAAGCCATCAAACACGTGTTCTGGGCCACGGTGCAGCTGGCCAAGCATTTTGATTTGATCGGGGGTACACTCATCGCGGGCGACAGCACAAAACTGCGGGCACAGAACAGCAAGAAGAACAATTTTAATCCCAAGAAAATCGATTTGCACCTAAAACGCATCTGTAGGCTTCCCCAAAATTAGGACAGCTTAAAATCAGATTTTCCACCTTTTTTAGCGGCGGTTTGGCGCAAGGAGTTTTGCTGCCTTTTTACTTGGGGTTGCTGCCGTGCGATTTAACAAGGTGTTTTAGAGCAGGAAATGGCTTTGGAATGTAGGTGTTGGACTTCGCAACTGCGTTCCGAAGTTACTACCATCCAATCAATTTTCAAAATGTCCAGTTTTTTTGCTAATAAACTGGACAAATCAATTATCTTTGCACTACAATAAAAAGAATGAAAACAGCTGAATACATAGCATTTACCATAGACAGACTACCCAAGGGCTATGTATTCACCTATGCTGACTTTACTACAGAGGTGAACCAAAAAGAAGCGGTAATAAAAGCCCTGAATCGTATGGTAATTTCGGGCAAGATTACCAAACTATCCAAAGGCAAATACTACAAACCCGAAAATACCCCATTTGGCAACCTTCAACCCAATCAGGCACAAGTAGTAAAAGACCTATTAGAAGAAAACGGAAAAATAACGGGCTATCTCACGGGTTACAGCATATACAACCAGTTGGGCTTAACCACACAGGTAAGCAATACGATACAAATAGGTAAAAATCAGGTTCGCCCCAATTTTAAAAGAGAACGTTATACGATAGCTTTTGTAAAGCAAAAAAACACCATCACCAAAGAGAACATCCCATTGTTGCAGTTACTGGATGCTATTCGCTACATCAAAAAAATACCTGATGCCAATATAGAAGCATCTTGTAAGCGGTTTTTGGCAATTATCAAAAACTTTACGGCTAAAGAAATCAATACCCTGGTTCGTTTGGCTTTAAAATATACGCCTGCTACACGAGCTTTATTAGGTGCTTTGTTAGAGCAATTACAACAAGGCAATGTAGCGGAACCACTTTTCAAATCATTGAACCTAATTACTAAGTATAAACTTACAGGTGTATCGAAAGCCTTATCCACCACAGAAAAATGGAATATAATATGAAGTTGCACGAAAATAAAACCTTATTCAGACAAGCCGTTCAGTTTACTGCTGACCAAATGAAATTACCTGCCATTTATGTAGAAAAAGACTATTGGGTTACCTATGCTTTGTTTACAATTTTCAATAATGAAATTGGCAAAGACACGGTATTTAAAGGCGGAACGGCACTATCTAAGTGTTACAATATGATAGAACGCTTTTCAGAAGATATTGACTTAGTCGTATTGAGACGAGAAGGAGAAACAGACAGCAAGTTAAAATCAAAATTAAAAGCAATAAGCACGGTCGTAGAAACTGTATTACCCGAAGTAACTATTGAAGGCATTACCCATAAAATGGGAATGAACCGAAAAACAGCACACACTTACAACAAGGAATTTAAAGGCGATTACGGACAGGTAAGAGATGTGATAATTTTGGAATCAACTTGGTTGGGATATTACGAACCATACACCACCAAAAGCATTTTTTCATTTGTTGGCCAAATGATGCTAGATAATAAACAGTCTGATATTGCTAAAGAGAACGGACTACTTCCTTTTGACCTATTAGCATTAGAACCCATAAGAACCATTTGCGAAAAAATAATGAGCTTGGTTCGTTTTTCTTATGGTGAAAATTCAATGGATGATTTAAAGAAAAAAATAAGACACACCTACGATTTACATCAGCTACTTAAACAAGATGTGTTTGCAGCATTCTTTCATTCAAAGTACTTTGATGAAATGCTTTTAAAAGTAGCCAGTGATGATGTTGCAAGTTTTAGAAACAATAATAAATGGCTGAATTATCATCCTAATGAGGCACTAATTTTCAAAGACTTGGAAAATGTATGGAATGAGTTGAAAACGATTTACAACGGTGACTTTAAAAATTTGGTGTATGGAGAATTACCCAAAGAAGAAGCCATTTTGGAAACATTTAAAATGATTCAAGAAAGATTAAAAGCAATTTCTTGGACAATAAAAATTGAACTGTAAGCTTCCCCAAAATTAGGACAGCTTAAAATCAGATTTTCCACCTTTTTTAGCGGCGGTTTGGCGCAAGGAGTTTTGCTGCCTTTTTACTTGGGGTTGCTGCCGTGCGATTTAACAAGGTGTTTTAGAGCAGGAAATGGCTTTGGAATGTAGGTGTTGGACGAACTGACGTTGGCAAAACGGTGTTTGAATCTGTTCCATGTTTGAATCCCTGAATTTGTTAACTTAGCAACATGAATTTGAAGGACACAATACAAGTTAGACCAGCCGAGTTTATTTTATTGTGTAAAAGCCATGATGTGAAATCGGTATATGCCTTTGGATCTTCTGTTGCTGACAATTTTAATGAAGACAGCAGCGATATTGACTTATTGGTCGAATTAAATACCGAAGATCCGATTAAAAGAGGACAAAACCTGCTAGATCTATGGGATAAGCTCGAAGCCTACTTCCAACGCAAGGTTGATTTGCTTACCTCTTCATCGATTCGAAATCCAATTCTGAGAAAAAATATAGATTCATCCAAGGTTTTAGTGTATGACAGCCAAGGGCTTAAAGTATCTTTCTGATATATTGATGGCGATTTCACTAATAGAGGATTTCACTAAGAACATTACCGATTTCAGTTTTTTACCCGTTTTGCCCTCATGCGGTTAAAAAAGGTAATTTAGAGCGGCAAAGGGCATTGAAATCGAATTGTTAGACGAACTGACGGTATAGGGCATTATATAAAACCACCATAGCTACATGCAGCAACGTTCCATACGCATCAATAAATTTATTAGCGAAAGCGGTTTTTGTTCCCGGCGCGAAGCCGACCGTTTTATTGAAAGAGGCGTTGTATTCATAAACGAACGCAAAGCCAATACCGGCGATCAGGTGAAGGCGGGCGACAGGGTTCGGGTGAACGGACAAAAACTGGAACCCTTCCAAGGCGAAGACATTGTTTTTATTGCATTGAATAAACCGGTGGGTATAACCTCAACAACCGAAGACAATGTGCGCAACAACATTGTGGAATTTGTGAACCACAGCAAACGTGTTTTTCCCATTGGTCGTTTGGATAAAGAATCGCAGGGGCTCATATTTTTGACCAACAATGGCGATTTGGTGAACAAGATTCTGCGGGCAGGAAACAACCACCAAAAGGAATACCTTGTAACGGTGAACAAGCCTTTAACCCAAAGTGTGATCACCGCTATGGCGAACGGCGTTCCTATGCTTGGCGTTACAACCAAAAAGTGTAAGGTGGTGCAGGAAGGAGTAAATTCGTTTCGAATTGTTTTGATTCAAGGGCTAAACCGGCAGATTCGCAGGATGTGCGAGCATTTCGGTTATGAGGTAACTAAGCTGGAGCGGGTTCGCATTATGAATGTTGATTTGAAAGGTTTGCCGGTGGGCGATTGGAGAGATTTAACGGAAAGCGAAATGAAGGTCATGTACAGCATGCTGGAAGAATCATCAGGGGTAGCTGAAACAAAACCAAAGTCCAAGCAACCCGCTAAAAAAGGCAAACCCTCGAACCTCAAAACACCCGGCTCAAAAAAATCCATGCCGGGTCATTCATCCAATTTTAACCGGAGCACAAAGGGCAAAGCCCCACGCAGATCAGGTAGGAGCTGAAACAGCCCAGACGTGTAGCGCGTTGTGATCCGTTTTGGTAAGCAGAACAGCGCAGCGAATACGTCTTTCGTTTTGGGCTCTTTCAGCGCAATTTTTGGCCCTTTTTGGCCCCTTTTTTAGCGTCGGGTTGGCGCATAGCGTTTTGTCAACTTTTTACTTGGCTTGCTGAATTGCGCTTAAAAAGACAATTTAAATCCGAAAGTTGGATTCACAAGGGTGGTTAAAAGAAATTTCGTTAGCCTGCATTATTGGGCAATAGTTCAACGTTGAAGCAATAAGAACAAATTAGGCATTTTTTCATTACTTTTAAATACTAAAACTACCATGTCAATGCTAATAAAAAGAACAAATAACAATGAAATAACCATTACGGTTTCCTCATCGGTTGATAGTTTTGGGCTTCAACGGCTAATCGACTACGTGAAATACCTTGAGGCAACAGCTAAAAGTAAGGCAAAGCAGTCTGACGTTGATAAACTTGCTGACGAAGTGAACGATGCTTGGTGGACTAAAAACCGGAAACGCTTTATCAAGTGAGAGTGATCGTTGACGCCAACATAGTTTTCAGCGGTATTCTTAACTCCAACGGGAAAATTGGCGACTTACTTATCAACTCGGAAAAGCATTTTGACTTTATTGCACCAGACTTTTTAAGAAGCGAAATTTATAAGCATTATCAACGACTTAGTAAAATATCAGGTTTGAAAATTGACCAAATTAGAGAGGCTGAATTTCAAATATGCAAGGACATGAAATTTATTTCGGAAGAACAAATCAAAGAAGCAACTTGGATTGCCGCGGTGAAACTTGTTGCTGATATTGACCCGAAAGACACTCACTATGTTGCTTACTCAAAACATTTTAGATGTAAAATTTGGAGTGGGGACAAAAAACGCATAAAAGGACTTGCAAAGAAAGGATTTACAAAATTTGTTGCAACCGAAGAGCTATTTTCAATACGACAAAAATGATGAATGGCGCGAAATTGATGTGCTTCCATTCGGCTTGCTCCCTGCCACTTTGGGCTTTTTGTTACCTTTGTGCATAGTTGTTTTTTCATGCAAGACGTTCCATTAAGCACACGCCCTTTAGACACCGACCGGATATCGTTTGAGGATTTTCGCGCCGAGGTGTTGCACGATTACCGCATAGCACACGAAAGCCGTCAAACCAGTTTGTTGGGTCGGCGTGAGGTGTTGACCGGCAAAGCCAAGTTTGGCATTTTTGGCGACGGCAAAGAATTGCCTCAAATCGCCATGGCCAAGGTGTTTAAACCCGGTGATTTTCGTTCCGGATATTACCGCGACCAAACCTTTATGATGGCTGCGGGGCTGCTCACCGTTCGTCAGTTTTTTGCTCAACTGTATGCCCACACCGACATTGAAGCCGAACCCATGACCGGCGGACGCCAAATGAACGGGCATTACGCCACCCGTTGGATAGATGGAAACGGAAACTGGCAATCGCAAACCAATCAAAAAAATTCTTCGGCCGATATTTCTCCCACCGCCGGGCAAATGCCCCGGTTGCTTGGCCTGGCCTTGGCCTCGAAGGTGTACCGCAATCAACCCGAATTGCAGCACCTCAGTTCATTCTCGCATCAGGGAAATGAAGTTGCCTTTGGCAGCATTGGCGATGCATCGACCTCCGAAGGCTTGTTCTGGGAAACCATGAATGCCGCCGCCGTTATGCAAGTCCCTATGGCCATTTCAGTGTGGGACGATGGCTACGGCATTTCGGTGCCCAAGGAATTTCAAACCACCAAAGGCTCTATTTCTAAAGCCCTTGCGGGTTTTGAAAAAAACGAGGACGGACCAGGATTTGCCATAAAACGGGCTAGAGCCTGGAATTATCCAGAATTAATCGAGGCCTACCAAACGGGAGTGGCCATGTGCCGGCAAGACCATTTGCCGGTTTTATTCCACATTGAAGAATGTACCCAACCGCAAGGCCATTCCACCAGCGGAAGCCATGAACGCTACAAGGACAAAAAACGGCTGCAATGGGAAGAAAAGTACGATGGCTTGCGCCAGTTTGTAAAATGGATTGTGAAAAATGGATTGGCTACCGAAGAAGAATTGCTCGCGATAGAAGAAGCCGCCATTCAACATGTGAAGGAGGAGAAAAATGCCGCTTGGCAGGCTTATCAAAATGAAATTACAGCCGAGCAGCAGGCTTTAATTGGACTTATTCGGGAACTGGACAATCCAGATGCACAGGCTCAGGAATGGATTCGGCAAATTGAAACCGCAGGTTCCCCAATGCGCAAAGATTTGTTGGGCCCAGCACGCCGGTTGGCAACCCACCTTCGCTTGCAACACCATGAATTTTATCCCCGCCTTAAAGCCTGGCTCGTGGAACAGCAGCTCATCAATCATGGGCGGTACAGCGATTCTTTGTACGACGAATCCCTGAACAGCCCCCTGCGCGTAGAAATGGTGGAACCCGTTTATACCGCAGATTCAGCCATGGTGGATGGACGCATTGTGCTAAGGGATAATTTTGATGCCATTTTAGAGAAGGACCCTCGCTTTGTGGCTTTTGGTGAAGACGTTGGAAAAATTGGTGGGGTGAACCAAACCTTTGAGGGACTGCAAGATAAATTTGGCCCAGGTCGGGTTTTCGATACCGGAATACGCGAGGCTACCATTGCTGGTCAAGGCATTGGAATGGCCATGCGCGGCCTTAGACCCTACGCCGAAATTCAATACTTAGATTACCTGCTCTATTGCCTTCAAATTTTAAGCGACGACGCCTCAACCGTGCAGTACCGTACCAAAGGCGGTCAAAAGGCTCCCGTTGTTATCGGAACGCGGGGGCATAGATTAGAGGGCATTTGGCATTCGGGTTCCCCAATGGGGGCCATTGTGCACAGCGTTCGCGGCATGCATGTGTGCGTGCCGCGCAACATGGTACAAGCCGCAGGAATGTACAATACCCTTTTTAAAGGCGAAGATCCGGCCATTGTGGTTGAACCCTTAAATGGCTACCGTTTAAAGGAGCGCCGTCCGGATAACATGGGTGAATTTACCGTGCCTTTAGGTGAACCTGAAATTTTGCGTCAAGGCGAAACCATCACCTTGGTAACCTATGGCTCCATGTGTAGGATTGCTCTGGAAGCCGCTGAACTATTGAGCGGTATGGGGATAGATGCGGAAGTGGTTGACGTACAAACACTGCTTCCTTTTGACATCAATCATAAAACGGTAGCGTCTTTGCAGAAAACCGGCCGAGTGGTATTTATGGACGAAGACGTACCGGGAGGAGCTTCGGCCTACATGATGCAGCAGGTTTTAGAGGTTCAGGGCGGATATCGATACCTGGATGTAGCTCCTGCCACCCTAAGTGCAAAGGCACATCGCCCAGCTTATGGAACCGATGGAGATTATTTTTCAAAACCGGGAGTGGAAGATGTGGTAGAAAAGGTGCTGTTTATGATGCACGAGGTGAATCCACGCAAGTTCCCTGCCGAATAATCCCTATGTCTAAAACGACCGAATCGGGTTCGGGTCGGCGGGGATTGGAAACCTGGTCAACCTTAGATTTGCTTCAGGGCATCAACGCCGAAGACCAAAAGGTGGCCGAAGCGGTCGAAAAGGCCATTCCAGCCATGATTCCATTGGCCGATGCTTTTGCGGAATGCCTGAAAAACAACCGCCGTGTATTTTATATTGGGGCGGGAACCAGCGGTAGGCTAGGGGTGGTGGATGCCTCAGAATTGCCTCCCACCTATGGAATTGAATTCGATCGGGTGGTTGGAATTATGGCGGGTGGCGATGGGGCCATTCGCAAGGCCGTTGAATTTGCCGAGGACAATGTGGAACAGGCCTGGAAAGATTTGTTGGCCCAAGGAGCAGGTTCTGGCGATTTGGTGATTGGCATTGCGGCTTCGGGTTCAACGCCGTATGTTGTGTCGGGCATTGAGCGGGCACGAAAAGAAGGGCTCCGGACCGGAGGCATAACCATGAATCAAGGCTCTGCCTTGGCCAAAGCCGCCGAATTCCCAGTTGAAATTGTGGTTGGCCCCGAATTTGTGCGGGGCAGCACTCGAATGAAATCGGGAACAGCCCAAAAGCTGGCCTTGAACATGCTAAGTACCGCCGCCATGATTCGCTTGGGTCGGGTAAAGGACGAAAAAATGGTGGACATGCAACTGACCAACCATAAATTGTGGCAGCGTGCGGTCGATATGGTCATTGAAGAAACGGGCGTTGCACCCGAGGTAGCCCGTAAAGCCTTAGAGAAATGGGCTAGTGTTCGCAAAGCGGTTGAAGGCTTGAGGCAAGGCCTATAGGCGCCAATTCAATCTGCTTTTTTAATAGGTAATGACGATTTGCCCATTCCCATTGCGAATGCCCGTTTGCATGGACGCATTGCTAAGGTTGCCCGTGTAGCCGGAGCCTCCACCGCCAGAAGCTGCAATGTTCGTTCCAACAGATTGATACCCACCACCACCACCACCATAATATCCACCCCCGCCCCCACCGGCTGTGGCATCGCTTCCAGGAAATCCGTTGCCACCTTGACCAAAAGTGCCTGCAGTTCCGCTACCTGATGCGGGAGAAGAACCACCACCTTGTCCACCATTGTTTGAGGTTCCACCACTGCCCCCAAATGCAAAGGCACCTCCATTGTTTACATTTCCACCCGAATTTCCGGACAAACCGCCGCCTTCGCCGGCATTGGTGAAATTAAAATTGCCCGAAAAAAGAGAGCAGCGTCCGCCTCCACCCCCAGCCACAATTATTCTATCGTTCAGGGTTGTGCCTCCCAATCGAACGTCAGTCCCACCTCCACCGCCGCCACTTGTTGTCATGCTGGAATGGCCAGTTCCGCCGCCGTTCCAGCCTCCGCTTGGATTTCCTCCTTGGCCGCCCACGTACAGGTATAAAACCTGCCCGGGGCTTACGGACAAATCACCTTTGGCATATCCCCCAGCAGCTCCGGAGTTGCCGCCTTGAGCTCCCCAGCATTCCAATGTTACGCTGCTAACGCAGGTTGCGGGTACGGTCCAGCTTTGCTGTCCGCCCGTGTACGAAAAGGCAACTTGATTTTGCCCGGGTGCTGGGCAATTGGTCACGGTTACCGATTGGGTTGAGCTGTCGGTGCATCCATTTTGGTCAGCAACCACCAGCTTTACGGAATTGCTGCCCGTGGCAGAATAGGTTACGCTTGGATTTGCGGAGCTCGAAGTATTGGGAGTTCCGTTTTGGAAAGTCCAGGCATATTGCAGGCCTTGGCTGTTTGCCGCAAAGGTGGCGGCTTGGTTGGTAATGGGTTGAGCGGGATTAACAGTAAAACCCGGATTTGGGTTTGCTGCCAGGTAATTTATAGAAAGGGCAGAAGCCGTTCCGCAGTAATTAGAAGCCACAACGGAAAGGGTCCCTGGACCAGAACTAAAGTCAACCGTTATTAAGGTATCTCCTTGGCCAGATTGCACCGTAGCTCCGCCGGTTGCCGACCAAGTGTAGGTTGAAGCACCCGGAACGGGGGCAACATGGTATTGCACCGCTGATTGTTGGGCACATACTTGGGTTGGGCCTAGAATGCTTTGGGGAGCCGGCGGAGGAGCGGAACAGCTGCACGAAAAGGCTTTCCATCCTGATGCGTGGTACACTTCCATGCATTCATTGCTGCTGTTGTAAATCATGAGGCCAGGGCTGGGGCTAAGAATGGCGTTGCGTTGGGCGGTGCTCAATCGGGGCAATAAAAGTCCGCCGGTGGTGGATTTTACTTCAAGCGTTGCTGAGGGGTCTGCCGGCGTATTGGAACCGATGGTAACGCCTTGAGCGGTTGAGGTTGGTGAGAAATATAGAAATAAAGCAATCAGATATAACCCTGAGATTCGGAAGCCATTGGAAATGAGCGAAGTTGGAAGGACTTTCATAGAAATGGGTGTGAAATAAGGGTTGAAGATACACAGAAAGGGATTTAGAACATCGCCTAAGGCTTGAGTTTGCGGCAGGGATGGAAGTAGGTAGCCCGCATAGGTGGAACCGTAGGCGGCGCGCGGCGTAGGGGGCGACCTTGGGAGCCACCCGGAGCCCGCTGCCGGCACGGTTGCACCTGCGGACTACCACTGACAGCCCGTTTGCCGCCCAAAAAAATCAGATAAATAAACCGTACATCAAACGGCCAATCGAGAAATACAGAAGCAGGCCAATAATGTCGTTCATGGTGGTGATAAAAGGGCCGGTGGCAAGGGCCGGGTCCACCTTGAATCGGTTTAGGGTGAGGGGGATGAAGGTTCCCAGAACAGAAGAACAGACAATAACGGCAACCATGGCTGTGCTAACGGTGAGTGCCAGTTCTGCGGATTCTCGGCTAAAAAAGAAGCTGTAGAGCAAAATAACGGTGGCGCAAACAAGTCCGTTAATCATACCAATGCTGAGCTCTTTTAAAAATTTGGTCCACAATCGACCTTGTTGAAGGCTTCCGCTGGCAATGCCTTGAACCACGATGGCCGAACTTTGTACTCCTGCATTTCCGCCCATAGCTGCAACCAGTGGGATAAAAAAGGCCATTTCGGGATGAAGTTGGATTTCATTTTCGTAGCGCCCAATCACCTGAGCTCCCATGATGCCACCAAACAAACCAACCAGCAACCAGGGCAAACGGGCTCGGGTTAAAATGGCAATGCTGTCATCGGCTTCAACGTCTTCAGAAAGGCCGGCTTGAAGTTGGTAATCTTTTTCGGCCTCTTCTTGAATCACATCTAGGACGTCGTCGATGGTGATTCGGCCAACAAGAGTAAGGTTGGCATCAACCACAGGAATAGCGACCAGGTCGTATTTTTGCATGGTTTGAGCCACTTTTTCTTTGCTTGTATGGACATCGACGTACACTACTTCGTCTAAAATGATGTCGCTTAGGGGTTGGCTATCGGGGGCAAGCAATATGCGTTTTAGGGGTAAAATGCCTTTCAGAAGCCCCTCGGAATTCACAACATAAACGGTGTACACATTGTCGATGTCTTGGGCCTGCCTGCGGATTTCATGAAAAATGGTGTTTCGGTCCCAAGCTTCATTGATCCGAACCATTTCTTTGGCCATAAGTCCGCCCGCAGAATCCTCGTCGTATTGAAGGAGGTCTTCGATGTTGGAAGCGAGTTCGCGGTTTGGAATTTCGGCTAAGATTTCGCGTTGCCGTTTTTCGGGCAGGTCGGCCAGAATATCTGCGGCGTCGTCGGAATCAATGTGTTCGCTAAATTGTTCTGCAATTTCTCGCGAGGAGATGCGTTTCAGGAATTTTTCCCTGAAGTCTTCATCCAGTTCAGTCAAGACATCGGCGGCCAGGCTGTGTTCCAGCTGATGGTAGAGCAACAGGGCCAGGTGGGGGGGCAGGTCTTCCATGATGCTGGCCAGGTCGCTGGGGTGAAGCCCCCCAATGCACTGCAATAGGGCCTCAGAGCGGCCTGCTTGAAGTGCGTTCGAGAGATTTTCCAGGAAATCGGGCGTCAGTTCCATGCGCATTGGATTAAGATGTCATAGCCCGAGCGGCGTCCATGAATTGGCTTACAGAAATTTGTTCGGCCCTTAAGCTTAAAAAAGCAGGGGGCATGGCATTTAGGGCCAAAGGTAGGCCTGCCAATGCGTTTTTCAAAGTTTTTCTACGCTGGTTAAAGGCGGTTTTGACCAAGAGTCGAAATTGTTCCAGCGGCAAATTGGCCAGTTCTTGTTCTGGCCTTCGGATCAAACGAATCACGGCCGAGTCCACCTTAGGAGGGGGATTAAAGGCTTCTGGGGGAAGCGTAAACAGCAATTCGGTGTTATAAAAGGCTTGGGTTAGAACAGAGGTAATGCCATAGGTTTTTGAGCCGTGTGCGGCACAAATGCGTTGGGCTACTTCTTTTTGAAACATCCCTACCATCACAGGGAATTGGGCTTGGTGCTGAAGAAGTTTAAAGACAATTTCGGTTGAAATGTTGTAGGGGAAATTCCCCACCAATGCCAGGGGTTTTTCTGTGGGCAGTTCTTGTTTAAGAAAATCACCAAAAAGCCAATGGATGGGTTTTTGGGCAAAGGTTTGGGTTAATCTTTCTTGTAAATCGCTGTCAATTTCAGAAACATACAGCGTTCGATTTAATTCGAGCAAAGCCGAGGTTAAAGCTCCATCGCCGGGGCCTACCTCCCAAATATCCCCCAATGGCCAGGCATGGGCAAGGGCCAAGGTTGTTTTTTGAATGGCCGATTTATCGAGCAAAAAGTGCTGCCCAAACTGTTTTTTGTGCCGGTAAATCTTTTGAGTTGACATGTGGTGCGAAGGTAGGGAATCCGAAGGCAATCCCTACCTTTGTTCTGTTCGTTGATCGATATGACCCAATTGCACTTAAAAAACAATCCGTGTTTCTGCCGCATCGGTGGCTCAGCGCCCTTTCAGGCTGCTGTTGTAAATTGTGCCGCTTGCGGAAACACCTTCATAGTATAGGTTTGATAACGCTGCTGAAAACCATAAATTAAAGATGGAAGTAAAACAACTTCAGGAAATTTGCACTCAAGTGCGTCGAGATATTGTTCGCATGGTGCATGGAGTCCAGTCGGGGCATCCGGGCGGCTCCTTGGGTTGCACCGAATTTTTGGTCGGCCTTTATTTTAATCGGCTTCGGCATCGTTCGCCTGTTTTTACCATGGACGGACAGGGAGAGGACTTGTTTTTTCTGTCGAACGGCCATATTTCGCCGGTTTTTTATTCGGTCCTTGCTCGTTCCGGATATTTTGAAGAGGCCGAATTGGGAACCTTCCGAAAAATAAATTCGCGTTTGCAGGGGCACCCAACAACGGCCGAACACCTGCCGGGGGTGCGCATTGCCTCGGGCTCATTGGGCCAAGGTTTAAGCGTAGGAATTGGGGCCGCTTTAGCAAAAAAGCAAAACGGAGACCCCTATTTGGTGTACACCTTGCATGGAGATGGAGAGCTGCAAGAAGGTCAAATATGGGAGGCTCTCATGTTTGCCGCTGCAAATCAAGTGGATAATTTAATTGCTACGGTGGATTGGAATGGACAGCAGATCGATGGGTCGACCGAACAGGTGTGCGATTTGGGTGATTTGCCCGCAAAGTTCCAAGCCTTTGGCTGGGAAATTGTGCATGTAGAGCAGGGAAATTCGATGGAATCTGTGCTAAACGGATTGGAAGAAGCCGTATCAAAAACAGGTCAGGGGAAGCCGGTAGTAATTTTATTGAAAACCACCATGGGGCATGGGGTTGATTTTATGATGGGCAGCCATGCCTGGCATGGAATCGCTCCCAACGACGAGCAATTGGCCCTGGCCTTGGCTCAAAATCCAGAAACCTTGGAAGATTATTAACATTATGAGCAGCATTTTAGCGCAATTTCCTTTCACGGAAAAAAAAGATACCCGTTCTGGATTTGGAGCGGCCTTAACTTTATTGGGGCAGACCAATCCTAAGGTTGTTGCATTGACTGCCGATTTGGCAGGTTCATTAAAAATGAATGAATTTGCCAAGTTGTTTGCAGATCGGTTTTATCAGGTTGGCATTGCAGAGGCGAACATGATGGGAATTGCAGCCGGCCTGACCATAGGGGGCTACATCCCATTTACGGGGACTTTTGCCAATTTTTCTACGGGTCGAGTGTATGATCAAATACGGCAATCGATTGCGTATTCTCAAAAAAACGTAAAAATATGTGCCAGCCATGCAGGGCTGACTTTGGGCGAAGACGGAGCCACCCATCAAATATTGGAAGACATAGGGATGATGCGGATGTTGCCCAACATGACGGTGGTTTGCCCGGCAGATTACAACGAAACCTATGCGGCGACGTTGGCCATTGCCGAGTATGAGGGACCGGTTTACTTGAGGTTTGGACGTCCTTCCTGGCCTGTTTTTATGGATCAGGTCCGCTTCCCCTTTGTATTGGGCAAAGCCAATGTATTGGTAGAGGGCTGTGATGTTACGCTGGTGGCAACGGGACACATGGTTTGGAAGGCAATTGAAGCGGCCGAGGTGCTTAGGGAAAGAGGACTTCAAGCAGAGGTAATCAACGTTCACACCATCAAACCATTGGATGAAGAAGCCATATTGGCCTCGGTTCAAAAAACAGGTTGCGTAGTAACGGCGGAGGAACACAACATGTATGGGGGCTTAGGAGAAGCCGTATCTCGAGTTTTGAGTTTATATTGTCCCTCTCCTCAAGAGTTTATCGCTGTAAATGATACCTTTGGGGAAAGTGGAACGCCTACCCAGCTGTTAACAAAATATGGGTTGGATTCACCCCAAATAGTGGCTGCCGCCGAAACAGCGGTACGGCGCAAAAAAACAAAATAAAATGGAATACAATTCCCAACGATCCAGAATAAGGTTGCCAGAGTATGGCAGGGCCATACATACCATGGTGCAGCAGGTGCTTGAAATAGAAGACCGAGAAAAGCGGTTAAATGCAGCGAGAAACCTAATTCAGGTGATGAGCATAATAAACCCCAGCACCAAAGAGTTGAAAGAAACCGAAGAAATACAGCAAAAACTTTGGGACCACCTGTATATTATGTCGGATTATGCCTTGGATGTGGACGGGCCATATCCGAAGCCCGATAAAGACCATGTGGACAAACGACCAGAAAAGCTCGCTTATCCGAAACTTGGATTGGCCAAAAAACATTACGGCCGCTTTATTAAAGAGTTTATAGAAAAAGCAAAAGAAATGGAAGCGGGGCCTACCCGCGATGCTTTTTTAGAAGTGGTGGGGAATTTAATGAAAAAGGCCTATTTGCAATACAATCAGGGTACGGTAACCGAAGAATTGTTGAGGGAGCATTTGATTGAACTTTCAGGAGGCAGTCTCTCTTTTCCTGAGGGATTTCGGTTTCGTCCTTCGGCCGAATTGATGTCTGGAATCCCTTTGGCAGGAAGTTTTCAAAGGGTAGGGGTAGTGCGCAAAAAAAAGAAAAAAAAACCCACGGGTTTTAGGCCAAGCGGCCGGCCCGGAACAAACCGATAAGCCATGGCAGGACAAACCTTTATCGTACAAGGAGGAACACCATTGAAGGGTGAAATAACTCCGCAAGGTGCAAAAAACGAAGCATTGCAAATCCTCTGTGCCGTTGTAGCCACCGCTGCCGAAATTGTGGTGGAAAATGTTCCCGAAATCCACGATGTGTTGCGGCTGATCGACATCTTGGAGGCCATGGGGGTTGAAGTGCATAAAAAAGGCAAAGGCGTTTATTCCTTTAAGGCTGCCAATATCGATTTTGATTACCTGCAATCCGACGATTTTATTGGCTCGGCCGGAAAACTCCGCGGCAGCATTATGCTGATGGGAGCATTGCTGGGTCGTTTTGGCAAAGGGTTTATTCCTCGACCTGGGGGCGATAAAATAGGCCGCCGCCATTTAGATACCCATTTTCTAGGATTGATGGAATTGGGAGCCGTCATAGAAGCCGATCCCCGCCGCTTTTTATACCACGGCAGCACAAAAGGACTGAAGGGCAGGTTTATTCACATGGAAGAAATTTCAGTAACCGGAACGGCCAATGTTGTTTTAGCCGCTGTTTTTGCTGAAGGAACAACCCAAATTTACAATGCCGCCTGCGAACCCTATGTTCAGCAGCTTTGCCAAATGCTGGTGCGCATGGGAGCACAAATTGAAGGAATTGGCTCAAATCTTCTCGTGATTCAGGGGGTAAAAGAACTCCATGGTACTGCGCACCGGATTTTGCCAGATATGATTGAAATTGGGAGTTTTATAGGACTGGCCGCCATGACTCAATCGGAACTGACCATTAAGAACGTGGGCTTACCCCATTTGGGAATTATTCCAAGGGTTTTCGAGAAAATGGGGATTATTTTGGTCAAGAATGGCGACGACCTGATTGTGCCTCAACAAAAAAGCTACGAGATTGACACCTTTATGGAAGGTGGAATTCTAACCATTTACGATGCTCCATGGCCAGGCTTTACGCCCGACCTGATTTCTGTTCTTCTGGTTACCGCCATTCAAGCCAAGGGAAGCATTTTGATTCACCAAAAGATGTTTGAAAGTCGCTTGTTTTTTACCGATAAGCTGATAGACATGGGTGCTCAAATAATTTTGTGTGACCCACACCGCGCAACGGTGATCGGACTCGACCGAAAGCATCCCTTGAGGGGCATTGAAATGTCATCGCCAGATATTCGGGCGGGAGTGGCATTGTTGATTGCGGCACTTTCGGCCGAGGGAACCAGCAAAATTCACAACATAGAGCAAATCGACCGTGGCTATGAAGCGATAGACCTTCGATTGAATGCCCTTGGTGCTAAAATTCAACGGGTATAATGTAGGCATGCTTTTTGCTTTTAATAAAAAAAACCAAACCATGATATATCTAATTAAACGGTCCAACCTAATGCTCATTATGCTGGCTATTACCGCCGTATGTGGAGGCTTTTTTCTGCGTGAAGTTCCCGCTCAAGATGTAGGGCTTCAGTTGGGAAATAAAGCCCCTGAAATAAAAATGGCCAATCCAGAAGATCAGGAGCTTAAATTGTCTGATTTGAAAGGGTATGTAGTATTGATTGACTTCTGGGCCTCTTGGTGTGGCCCCTGCCGAAGGGAGAACCCTTTTGTAGTGCAGGCTTACCAAACGTTTAAGGACAAAAAGTTTGTGAATGGCAAAAAAGGTTTTGTGGTTTTTAATGTTTCTTTAGATCAGAATAAAACAGCTTGGACCGAGGCAATTCGAAAAGATGGACTGGACTGGAAATGGCATGTTTCCGACTTGAAATCCTGGAGCAATGCCGCTGCCCGGCAATACAACATCAGCTCAATTCCTTCAAATGTGCTCATAGACGGGAATGGAATCATTGTTGGCAAAAATCTAAGAGGCCCAGCCCTAGAACAACAACTGACGGCATTGCTGAAACCTTGAAGGAAATTCAAGGGCGACCGACAATTTGTCACCTTTTGGGCATCTGGCAAAACCTTTGATGCATGAATTGGAAAAAATTTAGCGTGAGTCGTATGAAATCATCTACCGGGAAAGGGAAAAAGAAGGAAACACCTGAATCTTCCACACCAAATGACATTGTAGGGGCCGAGAGCGCAGAGGGATTCGAGCAGAATGCCGCAGAAGAAACCATAGATTGGGAGCAAAAAGTCAGGGATTCGGATTACAAGTATCTGCTATTGTATGCCGAGTTTGAGAACTTCAGAAAGCGCACCGCCAAGGAACGTCAAGAGTTGATTCAAACAGCAGCAGCCCCCGTTTTTCGGGCAATTTTGCCCAGTTTAGACAACTTGGAAAGGGCCCTTAAAAACATGCGAAATTCAGGGGCTAGTGAAGATGACATCCAAGGAATTGAGTTAATCCAGCAGCAATTGATGCGCGATTTGCAGGAAAAGGGTTTGGCAGAAATGAATGTGGATTTGGCCGAATTTAATCCAGATGAGCACGAAGCCATCACTCAAGTGCCGGGAGACCCCGCCTTGAAAAACAAAATAATAGATGTGCTGGAAAAGGGGTACACCATTCATGGCAAAATTCTTCGGTACGCCCGTGTGGTGGTAGGAAGTTAAGTACAAAACAATCATGGCAAAACGAGATTATTATGAAGTACTGGGTATAGCCCGCTCTGCTTCGGCCGAAGAAATTAAAAAGGCCTACCGGAAGTTGGCCATTCAATACCATCCCGATAAAAATCCGGGAAATTCAGAAGCCGAAGAGAAATTCAAAGAGGCAGCGGCAGCCTATGAAGTATTATCGAATGCCGAGAAAAGGCAAAATTACGACCGATTTGGTCATTCTGGACCGCAAATGGGCGGAGGCGGCTTTGGTGGCGGAATGGATATGAACGATATATTTGAACAGTTTGGAGATATTTTTGGAGGTGCTTTTGGCAGCAGTTCAAGCCGCGGAGGGCAACGCGGCGGGCAAAGGGGAACCAACATCCGAATCAAACTTAAACTGAGCTTAGAAGAAATATCGGATGGGGTAACCAAAAAAATAAAGGTCAATAAATATTCAGGCTGTTCAACCTGCCATGGAAGTGGAGCCAAAGCAGGGACACAGCCGCGCACCTGCTCTACTTGCCAAGGCAGTGGCCAAGTAACTCAAATAACCAACACGTTTTTGGGCCAAATGCGTACGGCCAGCATTTGTCCAACCTGCCAAGGTCAAGGTAGCATTATAACCGACAAATGTACTTCGTGCCGAGGCGAAGGTATAGAACGGGGCGAAGAGGTTATTGAGGTACGCATTCCTGCTGGCGTAGAGGAAGATATGCAGTTGAACATGCGCGGAAAAGGGAATGCAGGGCAACGAAATGCCCCTCCCGGCGATTTGTTGATTGTGATTGAAGAAGAAGAACACCCTTTGTTTAAGCGAGATGGACAACATGTGTTTTATGACTTGTATTTGAATATTGCCGATGCTGCTTTGGGTACCACCGTTGAAATTCCCACCTTAGGTGGAAAAGCAAGGGTAAAAATTGATGAGGGTACCCAATCGGGTAAGACCTTGCGGTTGAGGGGGAAGGGGTTGCCATCGGTGAACGGAGGGCCGCGGGGCGATATGTTTGCCACCATTAATGTTTGGACACCCCAAAACCTGAGTCAAGAGGAACGGAAAATGCTGGAAGGGATAAGGGGTAAAACCAATTTTGAACCCAACCCCGATAAAAAAGACAAAGGGTTCTTTGACCGGATGCGCGAGTTCTTCCGGTAAACGACCTGAAATTTTAGATAAAAAAAAAGGGGCAAAATGCCCCTTTTTTTATTCCGTGTATTTACGGTTCAATTTTAATGTCCACTTCTGCCTTCGCAGAATCCCCCGCCTGATTAAAGGCCCAAACACTTAAATGGTAATCGCCGGCAGATGTTCCCGCAGGTACAACAACATCTTTGTGAATATCAACGTTTTTGCCGCTCACAGGGCTCTCCTCAAAATGATTCCAAGACGATGAACCTTCCGGATGAATTTCAATGACGTACCGCTGCAGCTCAGAGCTAGAATGAATCTCGAAATCGCAATGAATTTCATCGCCAGGAGCGAAAATGGCCCCTTGAACAGGTTCGTGCAAATCAACATGCAAGTCATGTTCCTCCGAACACGATGAAAACCCTAAGGCTAAAAGTAGGCCGATGGCCAGTGAAAATCTTTGTGTCATTTTTTTTTTAATTTAAAAGGTTTAAACGAACGATGAAGCAAATGTAAGCAAAGAAAAACAACAAATGCAATATTGTTGCACGAAAAAGGTTGGCCTGGTTTTTCCTGGGATTTTTTGGGCGGTGAGGCCGGGGGGATTTTGAGGGGCAACAAGGAGATTGAAGGCCTTGGTTCGGCATTAGGTTTGTGTGGCAATTGGTCTTATCTTGGCTACCGTATAAAAACCACTGCCATGTTTCGTGTTGTAATTATTTGTTTTATTGGCTTACCCCTGTTTATGCAGGCACAGTTGCCAACGGGTTGGTATCCGGCAGGAAGCAACTGGAAAAATTACAGCATAGATTTGAGGGCGAAAGAGGGTAGAAAAGGGGGGTCAGGAGTTCGATTGGAGTGTTTGCGAGATACGGCGAACGGCTACGGCTCATTGATGCAAGATTTTTTGCCTGGAGATTATTTAGGAAAGCGAATTCGGGTGAGTGCTTGGGCCAAAACAAAAGAGGTAGAACAGTGGGCGGGCATTTGGGTTCAGGTAGTGAAAGAGACCGATGAAAAACCGCTGTGTTTTGACAATATGGCAGACCGACCGATTTCGGGTGCCACAGAATGGACCTTGTATGAATTGGTGGTAGATGTTCCCTGGGAGGCCAAGTTGATTTTAATAGGGGGTATTTTAAATGGTCCCGGCATATTATGGATAGATGATTTTTCAGTTGAGGTTGTAGATCGGACCACGCCCACCACAGGCCGAGGAAACAACTATTTTTTGCCATTGGCTAGACCCACCAATTTATCTTTGGAATAACTTGTTTACCGTTCCCAAAGGTCTTCTTCGAAGTTTCTGAGTTCCTTTTTCATTTCCTCGCCTTCGAGCAGAATGTCCAATCCTTGGGCATAATCGGCTAATTCGCGGTCAAACACGTTGTCGCGTTTGTAAATCATAGAGTGGAAATACCGGTTTCGGAATACATCTTGGTAGGACATGGGAATTGCCAGATTTCCGGGATTGTAGCAGGAGTAGGCATTCAGAAAGGGTTCGATGTCGCTAAACCGCATCCAAAACATGTTTGCTAGGCCTTGAGATTCACCGCTGCGGGGGTCGGTTTGGTTTACCACCAGGCCTATGCCTAAAATTCTGAAATCAAGTTGGCTGCGTTGCCGGTCGAAAAACCATTCTTCTTTTATTTGGAAATATCGGATTCCAGCGGGGTCGAATGGGCTTGCAACGGGGGTTGGGGTTTCGGTATAGGGCGGTTCTGCCGAGGCCAGCAAAAACGTGTCAACCCGCTCCCATGCCATTTGCGTTTCCCGTTCGCTCAGTTTTTCGGTAAAGGCATCGTCGCGGTAGGCTGGGATGTTTCTTTGCATGCCCATTTGGAGCACTTTCCATAGCGGAGCTTGGTTTTCGTTCCCGTTCAACGTGGTCATGAGGGGAAGGTTCATTTTTTGGCGTACATCAATAAAGCGCCAATACCGTCCGGCCCACATCACATCGGCTTGCCTTAAATGTTGACGCCCCGCAGGTCTTGAAACCGCAGAATCAGAACTCCAAGCATGGTCGCCGGTGTAACTTAGTTGCTGGGCGTTTAGCCCCAGGGCAGCGAACAAAAAGAAACCAATTGGAAGGCGCATAGCAGTGGATTTAATCTTGAAACGAAAAACCGAATCAACTTGGTATGCAAGCGCTACCTCAAAGGGAAAGGTTCGGCTTGTTTTTATTTTCTTTAGGATGGGGAATGCCTATCTTTACCCAAGCAAGTTCAGGTCCATGGAAGCGTATCATGAATTATTAAAAACCATTTTAGCCAATGGGGTTCGGAAAGAAGACCGAACCGGAACTGGAACCATTAGTGTATTTGGCCATCAGACCCGCTATAGATTGTCGGAGGGATTCCCCTTGGTAACCACAAAGAAAATCCATCTTCCTTCTGTTGTTCATGAATTGCTTTGGTTTATTAGCGGCAGCACCAACATCGCCTATTTAAAGCAGAATGGGGTTCGCATTTGGGACGAATGGGCCGATGAAAACGGGGATTTAGGGCCGGTGTATGGAGCACAATGGCGCAGTTGGCCTGGGGCCGATGGAAAAACCCACGATCAGCTCATGCAGGTAGTCCACCAATTGAAGCATCAGCCCGATTCCCGCCGAATCATTATTAGTGCTTGGAATGTAGCCGAGCTGCCCAACATGAAGTTGCCGCCTTGCCATGCTTTTTTTCAGTTTTATGTGGCCCAGGGAAAATTGTCGTGCCAGCTGTACCAGCGCAGCGCCGATGTGTTTCTCGGGGTTCCCTTTAACATTGCTTCCTATGCTCTGCTCACGCACATGTTGGCTCAGGTGTGCGGTTTGGGGGTAGGCGATTTTGTTCACACTTTGGGCGATGCCCACCTGTACTTAAACCATTTAGAACAGGTAGAATTGCAGTTAAGTCGTTCCAGCTTCCCCTTGCCTAGCTTGAAGCTAAACCCCAATGTTCAGGATATTCGCAGCTTTACCTATTCAGATATTGAAGTAGTAAATTACCAACACCACCCAGGCATTAAGGCCCCCGTAGCCGTATGAGTCAGCGAATTACGGCCGTTGTTGCCGCCGATTTGGCCTCGGCCATTGGAAAGCAGGGAGGCTTGCCTTGGCATTTGCCCGACGACCTGCGTTTTTTTATGCGCTATACCACGGGCAAGCCGGTATTAATGGGTAGAAAAACCTTTGAAAGCATAGGTTCAAAGCCGCTCAAAAACCGATTGAATATGGTGTTGAGTTCCAATCCGATTGAGGTAGAGGGCGTAGTTTGGATTTCTTCTATGGAACAAGCCTTGCAGCAAAGCCAAAACGAAGCCGAATTGATTGTTGCTGGGGGGGCGGGAATATACGCCTTGGCGGAACCTTTTTTAACCCAGGTCCGAATGACACGGGTGCATGCCAAGGTGGAAGGGGCCGACACGTTTTTCCCCATTAAACTCGATTCGGAGCAATGGATTTTACAGGAACGCATTGCACATGGAACCGACGAGCGGCACGACCTAGCCTTCGATTTTGAGTGCTGGGTGCGGACGAAACAAATAGAAACAATAGCGAATGCGTAATTTAGGAAGGCGGGAAAAGCTCTTTTTTGTGCTGGGAGGTTTTTTTCTGACCAATGCTTTGGTTGCAGAGTTGATTGGCGGAAAGCTAATTCAGGTTCCGGCCTTTGCTTTGGGCTCTTGGCAGTTGGGCCCCTGGCCTTTAAGCGTGGGCATTTTGCCTTGGCCGGTGGTCTTTTTAACCACCGATTTAATGAACGAATATTATGGACATAAAGGGGTGCGTCAAATTTCGTTTTTGACAGCGGGCCTGGTGCTCTATGCTTTTTTTATTTTGTTTTTGACGGGGGGCATGCCGGCCGTTGATTTTTCGCCGGTGGACGACGCAACCTACCAACGCGTTTTTTTGCAATCTCAATGGATTATGGCGGGAAGCTTAGTGGCCTTCCTGATTTCGCAGTTTTTAGATGTTTGGATTTTTACACGGATTCGCTCGGTTACTGGAAAACGGTTTATTTGGTTGCGGGCAACGGGCTCCACCGTCGTTTCGCAGGGAATTGATACCTTTTTGGTACAAGGAATCGCCTTTTATTTGCCAGGAGCCATTGACTTTGGAGAATGGATGAGCATTGCCTCAAACTCCTATGTGTTTAAACTGGGAATTGCGCTTGGTATAACCCCGCTTTTGTATGTTGGACATGGGCTGATTGACCGATATTTGGCCAAAGAACTTTGAGTTTTTATTAAGCTATCGTCAAAAAAGACATCTGTCTGGTTGATTTTTTTGATGTTAGATTTTGGGCGGCAGCCGGGCTTTCCGCACTACTCCGCAGCTGCCAAAGGCTGGCCCAGCTGGTTTGCGGGGGCTCCTAAAGTCGCCTCCGCACCTAGCGGGCCAGGCTTCGGCACCTTTGCGGGGTAGCTGCGTCAATCCCTGCCGCGGCTCATGGCCTTTACGTCGATGGGGCAAGCGCAGCGGCCTGCCCTTGCTGATAATGGATTACCGGCCACGAAACCGCCCCTGCGGTAGGGATTGAACAAGGTAGCCCGCCAGGCTGCGGGTGCAGCTGCCGCGAGGCGCGGAGGCGACTTTAGGAGCCACCGCAAGCCCGCTGGCAGCGCTACCTGCAGCCGCGGCCTACCTGTGAAAGCCCGCAACCGCCCCAAAAAACTACTTTAAATGTTGAATTGCAGAACGGGACGAGAACCGTAAGGTGGCGGCGCGCCAGCTGCTAACAAGCATGCCAATTGAAATTACAATGCTGACAATCAGTACAATGTCTTGCCAAAGAATGCGAACAGGGAAGGGGTCGCCAAGGGCATTCATGGGGAAAAAGCCCCAGCTGCTTTGGGCGGTTGCAACAAGCAAGCCGAGCAGAAGACCGATTCCGGAGCCGATAAGGGTAATCCAGGCACCCACCCAAGCGAAGAGTTGCCGGGCTTGGCCAAAATGAATGCCAAGTGCCCAGAGCAGGGTAATGTCTTTGCGTTTTTCGACGGCCAGCAGGGTTTGAACCGAGGCCAAATTAAAGCTGGCAATCAACAGAATAAAAGCAATGATGATTAAAACGGCCATTTTTTCTGATTTTAAAATTTGATAAATGGCCGCGTGTTGTTGTTCGCGGGTTTTTAGCTTCCAGTTTGGGCCTAGTGCTGCTTGAATTTCGGATTTCCAGGTCTTGAAATCGATGTCCGGGTCTGGGTATAAGTACAGCGCAGTGATGCGGTTCCCGGCGCCGGTGAGTTCTTGAACCTCGTCTAAGCGGCCAACAACCAGGGCCGAATTGAGTTCGTTTTGCAGGTAAAAAAAGCCAGAAACGCGGGGTTGCATTTCGCGGAAAGGATTTAGCAAATCGATTCCACCCGATTTAGGGCAATGCAGTTGAAGCGCTTTCAGGGAATGCCCAGATTCAAATTCAAGGAGGTAAGCCAGGCCTTCGGCCATAGCAACCTGGCCTTTAGAGAGTCCGGTTTTGGGGATGTAGCCTTGCCAATCGAGGTCGAGCATGTTGGACGCCACAAAGTAGGCAGAATCTACCCCGCGGATTCGGCAAACCCGTTGTTGGTTTCCGTAGGTAGCCAAGGCGCTTTCTTCGCAAACGCGGATGGCATGTTGGGTGCCGGGTATTTTTTGAAGATTTAGGAAAACAAAAGGGCTTAGTTCGAGTCGTTTTCCATGGGCGGGTTCGGCAATGATTGGGGGGCTAACAGAGGTAAAGGCGTCGGTGATTTTGGTTTCTAGGCCATTGAAGGCAGAAAGTAAAATTACCAGAGCGGCCGTAACCACAGCGATGGCTGAAATGCAAATCCATGTTATGAGGTGAACCGCATTTTTATTTTGCTTAGACCAAAGGTATCGCCAGGCGATTCGGAACGAAAAAAGGAGTCGAGCCACAGTACAAAGATGCTATTTTGCCGAAATAGTTCGTAAGCCTTACCTTCGCATCGCTATGTGGATACTTTTTGCTTCGTTTTTGATGCGCAACCGCTGGCCCGTTTTGATTGGGGCGATGTTGTTTTTGGGGGTGGCCGCATGGCAAGCCCGAGGAGTACAAATGAGTTACGAGCCGGCAAAGGTGTTGCCCGATACCGATTCGGCCATGGTGCAGTATCAAGAATTTTTGGGCTTGTTTGGGGAGCAAGCCAACGTGGTGGTGCTGGGTGTGGCGCATCCGGATTTCTTTTCGGAATCGGCATTGAAGAGCTGGGATAGTTTGGAGGCCGGGTTGAATCGAGTGGAAAAAGTAGAGTGGACCTTATCGCCCCGAAGTCTTTGGAAGTTAAGCTATGCTGAACAGCGGTTTTCAATAGATCGGGCGGGTAGAGTTCCTGAATCGGTGGGCGATTTAGACAGTTTGCCCTTTTACAAAGAGGTTTTATGGAATTCGGATACCTCGATTTATGTGCTGTTTGTGGGTTTAGATGAAAAAGTAATTCATACAGCCCAACGGGAACAGGTGGTTGGCCAAATACAGCAACTGCTAGGGAAGTATGAAGCGGAGCAGAACCGCAGGGTACATGTGAGCGGTTTGCCGTACATTCGAACGGAGACGATTCGGGCCTCGGCAGCCGAGATAAAATTGTTTGTTGGGTTGGCGGCACTTGTTACCGCCTTGGTGTTGTTGTTTTTTTTCAGGTCTTTTCGGGCGATAGCCATTCCTTTGATTGTGGTTGCTTTTGGGGTGGTGCTTTCGGGCGCGGCTTTGAATCTATTGGGGTTTAAAATAACATCGTTGATTGGACTTATTCCGCCCTTATTGATTGTGATAGGGGTGCCGAATGCGGTGTACATGATCACAAAATACCACCAGGAATTTGCCCGGCATGGGAATCAGATGAAGGCATTGACCCGCATGGTATTTAAAACGGGCAAGGCCATTTTTTTAACCAATTTGACCACAGCCATCGGATTTGGCACCCTGGCCATTACCAAATCGGAATTGTTGGTGCAGTTTGGACTTGTAGCCTTTATTAGCATTATGGGCTTGTTTGTGTTGTCCATTTTTTTGATTCCCGTTGTTTTTAGCTTTTTACCTGAGCCACAAAACCGGCATTTAAAGCATTTGGACCGCAAGGGTGTAGCTTTTTTAAGTTCTAAATTGCAGATGGCCTGCGAGCACCATCGGAAATGGATTTATGGGATTTCTTTGTTGGTGTTTGGTTTTGGAATAATGGGCATGCTTCGTATTGTGCCCAGCGGTCGGGTATCGGACGACATGCCCGTAAAATCGAAGGCATATCAGGATTTGCGCTTTTTTGAGCGGCATTTTGAAGGCGTCATGCCTTTTGAGGTAATGGTTCGTACTTCCGAGCCGGGCGCTATTTTACGAAGCAGGAATTTATGGAAAAACATGGACCGGCTTCAGGATAGCTTGTCGGGGCTGAAGGGGCTATCGCGTTCGGTGTCGGTGATCGAGTTGATAAAATATGCCAACCAAAGCATGTATCAGGGGGCGCCGGAGTTTTACGAATTGCCAAATTCTTTTGATGCCTCAAGGCTTAGGGCCTCTTTGGCCACATCGCAATTAGGCTCTGGGGACTTATTGCAGGATTATTTGGATTCGAGTAGATCGGTTATTCGAGTGCGGGCAAGAATGGCCGACATGGGAACGCCGGAGCTTTCGGCATTAACCAAGCGGGCAGAACAGGTGGCTTCCTCGATTTTTGAGGATTCTCAAGTTCAAGTTTATTTTACGGGTGCTGCGGTGGTATTGATGAAGTCGGCCGATTACTTAATTCGGAATTTGCTGGTGAGTCTAATCACGGCGGTGTTGATTATAGCGGCATTGATGGCAGGGCTTTTTAGATCGGTTAAAATGGTTTTTATTTCAATGGTTCCGAATCTGCTGCCCTTGTTTTTTACGGCTGGGGTCATGGGCTGGGCAGGCATTCCACTAAAAGCCTCAAATTGCTTGATTTTTGGGGTTGCATTTGGCATTTCGGTTGACGATACCATCCATTTTTTATCGCGTTACAGGCAGGTCCTTGCCACAACAGGGGGCAACATTCGAACGGCCGTTTTATTGACGTTAGAGGAAACGGGATTAAGTATGGCCTATACCTCGATCATACTGTTTTTTGGATTTTCTATCTTTATGGCCTCGGAGTTCGGAGGAACGGTAGCCTTAGGCATGTTGGTAAGTTTAACTTTGTTGGTGGCCATGTTCACCAACTTAACCTTGTTGCCAGCCTTGCTCATTGGTTTGCATAAAGAAGCCAAGGAGTTGCCGTTTATTGAAGAGCTTGACGAAGAAGAAACCGAAGATTCAACGTTATGAAAGGTATAATTCTAGCCGGAGGAAGTGGAACCCGCTTGTATCCCATTACCCTGGGCATTAGCAAACAACTGATGCCGGTGTACGACAAACCGATGATCTATTATCCCATGTCGGTGCTTTTGATGGCTGGGATTCGGGATATTTTAATTATTTCGACCCCAGAAGACCAGGCTGGATTTCAGCGCTTGCTGGGCGATGGGTCGCGCATTGGCTGCCGCTTTACCTATGCCATTCAAGAGGTTCCCAATGGATTGGCCCAGGCTTTTGTAATTGGGGCTGATTTTATTGGAACGGATTCGGTGGCTCTGGTGCTGGGCGACAATATTTTTCACGGCAGCGGACTTTGGTCGCAGCTAAATACCTTAACGCCCGGCGATGGGGGACTTGTTTTTGCCTACCATGTTACCGACCCACAGCGCTATGGAGTGGTTGAATTTGATGCGCATGGCAAGGTCTTGTCGATTGAAGAAAAACCCGCTCAGCCCAAAAGCAGTTACGCCGTACCAGGGCTTTATTTCTACGGCAATCAAGTGGTTGAAATTGCCAAAAACCTAAAGCCAAGTGCCCGGGGCGAATATGAAATTACGGATGTAAACTTAGAGTACCTGCGTCGGGGAAAGCTGAACGTTCAAAAGTTGGAACGGGGAACGGCTTGGTTGGATACCGGAACCTTTGCTTCGATGATGCAAGCCTCACAATATGTTCAGGTAATAGAAGAAAGGCAGGGGTTGAAAATTGGTTGCATTGAAGAGATTGCCTGGCGTTTGGGCTTTATTAGCCACACACAATTAATGGAACTTGCCGCGCCTTTAGAAAAAAGCGGCTATGGAAGCTATTTAAAAAACCTGATATGAGCAAAACCACCATATTATTGACCGGAGGTGCCGGATTTATTGGAAGCAATATGGCCGAGAAATTGGCTCAAAATCCCAACAACCAGATTGTTGTGGTCGATAATTTTCGAACCGGAAGTCCAGACAAACTGCCCTCGACCGAAAAATACCCAAATGTTCGGTTTATTAAGGCCGATGTAAACGAGTTTAGGGATATTTCAGGGGTGTTTTACGCCTATCATTTTGATTTTGTTTTTCATTATGCGGCCTTGGTAGGGGTGAAGCGAACCCTGAACAATCCGGTTTCGGTTTTGCGCGACATTCGGGGCATTGAAAACATTTTGGAACTATCAAAAAATACCGGCGTTTCTCGTGTGTTTTTTAGCTCTTCCTCTGAGGTGTATGGCGAGCCGGTTGAATTTCCACAAAACGAGCAAACGACTCCGCTGAACTCGCGGCTGCCTTACGCCGTGGTAAAAAACATTGGAGAATCGTTTTTGCGTTCCTATCAGCAAGAATACGATTTGAATTATACCATTTTCCGGTTTTTCAATACCTATGGACCCAAGCAAAGTCCCGATTTTGTGATGAGCCGATTCTTGCGGCAGGCCCTAAGAAACGAACCGATTACCATTTATGGAGAAGGCGACCAAACCCGTACTTTTTGCTATATATTAGACAACATCGATGCTTGCTATCAGGCCTTTATAACCAACACCTACATCAATGACGTGGTGAATGTGGGCGGCAATACAGAAATCACCATTTTAGAATTGGCAAAAACCATTTTGTCGATTACCGGTTCGAGCAGCGAAATACGGCATTTGCCCCCCTTAGAAGAAGGCGACATGACCCGCCGTTTGCCCGATACCACGAAAATGGATGCCTTATTAAATCGTCCACGGATTTCGCTTGAAGAAGGCATACGCCGCGTTTTAGAAAATCCACGCTTCCTTAATCTATGATGCACTGGGGACCCTTGTTCCTTTTTTTGGCAGCGTTTCAGCTGATTTCGGCGCAGTCTATTCCCTGGCCTGCCAGCCTTGAAATTCCTATGCATCAGGCCGAACCGAATTTCAACACGGCCTCTGCTCCATCCTATATTAATGCGTCCGAATTTGAAGGCGGATTGCTTCGGTATTGGCCGCTGCGCACGGCCAACCAACCTACCGATACCTCCATTCTGTTTGCTGTGGTTTCTTTTGATACCTTGATTGGGCCTGCAACCGCAGGAACATCGGCCGAATCGCTCAGCGATGCGGCAATTGACTCGATCGGACTTCAGTTGTACCATGTTAAAACCAGTGCCATTCCCACGCGCTGTGTCCTAGAAATTCTCCCTGTAAATGAAAAGGGGTACCCGCTGCCCCAGGCATGGTACAGCGATACCTTGACTTGGTCTGTTTCTGTGGCTTCGCCAGCCAAACGGGTTTGGATCCCGCTGCAAGCGTATCCCCCTTCAAATCAAGCTTGGGCTGTTCGGTTCCGGCTGCTGGAATTGGGGGCCGGCGATACCCTTCAACTGGCCGCTCGCCACCCAGTGAAAGATACCTGTGGAAACCTGATTCAGGCCGACACCTCTGTTTTTTATCCAAATTCCTTTGCCTTTTGGCAAGGATATAACCTGTTGCTGCCCAGCCAATCGGGAGGCGATTTTTACACCGATTGCAATGGAAATGGACAGCGCGACAGCAGCGATGGGGCCAACCCCATTCAAACCTGGGACATCGCCTTGTCGGTTCGAGCTACAGGCCTTAATTTGCTTAATTTTACTCCCAATTCTCCCGCCTTTCTGTATCCAAATCCCTGCTCAGAACAGGTTCATGTAGGCTTGCCTGGCTGCAGTTGGGATCTTTGGGATGCCTTTGGGAAGCGGCGTGCTTCTGGAGTTGGAAAAGCGATTTTGTCCTGCAAAAATTTGCCGGCAGGCTGCTATGTTGTCAACATTAAAAAGGGCTCTACATTTTGGAAAGAAAAACTATGCGTGCATTAACTGTGTTCTTTTTTATTGGCCTGGCTTTATTCGCCCAGGCACAGAGCTCTAAAACACCCTTGCAAACCGGTGTTCAGACCTTTGCAGGATCCGGTTTTCCTTTTCTGAAAACCACCACCGACACCCTGAATGTAGAAGTATTGACCGACAGCCTAACTTTATATGGCTCGCCCAACGGAGGCTTTATGTCGGGCAACAGCGGGTATGGCGAGTATGCCAAGGTGCAGGAGTTTGATATTGATTCGGCGTGTGGGGTTGAGGGCTTTGTTTTTTGGTTTGCACAAAAGAAAATGAACAGTCAACCCACCGACAGTTCAAGGATTGTTTTGGTTTGGTACGATATGGACTCTGTTACCACCTTGCCCGACAGCGGAAGGTTAATGCCAAAAACACGCTTAAAAACCGACACGCTGTTTTTAAGCGATATCGATACTTCGTCGGTGTTTGATGGTTCTGTGTACCTTTGGCAGCCGGGGGCGGCCTTGGCCATCCGCAACTTTGCCGCCGGACTCATTTTTGATTTAATGGACAGCCAAGACACCTTGGCACTGTGGTCTTCGTACGCAGGAAACGTTGGCAAACGAACCTGGGAATACTACTTAAACGCCTGGACGCCGATGTATTACAATTGGGGCATTGATGTGCGATTCAGCATTCTGGCACTGATTGACCGCTATGCCGGATTTTCACAGCCACAGCCATTTTCCCTCAAAGCTTTTCCAAATCCAGGCTTTGAAACCTTGCATTTAAGTGTCCCTGAAACCCTTAAAAACGCCGGGTACATGCTGCTGAATAACCGAGGACAAATTGCCTGTGAACGCCGGGTCGGTATTGTACCGGCAGGACAATGGGCCATTCCAGCCCAAGCTTTACCCTCAGGCACTTACACCTATCTTATTTTTGAAGAAAACAAACCCGTTTTTAGTGGAATTTGGGTAAAGAGGTGATTTTTTTTCGGTTGGGCGGGTTTTCGGGCTTTCAGTGCTAGTCCGCGGCCCGCTGGCGCTGTGGCAGTAGGGCAAAAGTAGCTTCCTCTGGTCGCTCTTTTTCCCTGCTGCCACAAGGCCAGCGTTCCTTGCGGGCTAGCATCTTCAATCCCGCCCGCAGGAGCCTTCTCGTAAAATGTACCCCGCTTCCCAATTTTGTTTTAATTTATGCTCTGCTTTTCCTGTGGCTATTTTTAAACTCTTTGCGAACGACCCGTTTCCACCCGTAGAAATGGCCGACCTCGATGGCCGGCTGGCCATCGGTGCCAACCTGTCGCCCCAGCGCTTAATCCAGGCGTACTCCCAAGGAATTTTTCCTTGGTACAGCCAAGGCAGCCCCATTGTTTGGTGGTGCCCCGATCCCCGCTTTGTTCTGTTTCCGAACGAATTGAAAATTTCAAAGTCAATGCGGCAATTGCGCCGCCGCTCAACCTACCGGGTAACCTTTAATACAGCCTTTCGCGAGGTGATTGCCGCTTGCGCCAAAATAAAGCGCCCAGATCAACCAGGCACTTGGATTCTTCCCGAAATGCAGCAAGCCTACCTGCGCTTGTTTGAAACCGAAAAAATAGCCCATAGTGTCGAGGTTTGGTTCAACGACGAATTGGTCGGGGGCCTGTATGGCGTTGCAGTAGGTCGCGTCTTTTGCGGCGAAAGTATGTTTAGCAAAGCCGATAACGCATCGAAATTGGCCCTCATTGAACTTATAGGGACAGGTGACTTTGATTTAATTGATTGCCAGGTATATACCGACCATTTGGCCAGCTTGGGCGCCCGCGAAATCCCACGGACCGATTTCCTGCAATACCTTTCTTCGGCCCAATCCCAGGTCTCCTTATAAGCCTCTTACCCAACTCCGTATAATCCTGTTGGTTATTCCTTTTGTAAATTCAACCCAATGGGTTACTTTTGCACCTCATTTGTTTGATTTAATTGATTCATTACGCACATGAAGGACTTAATGATGTACATGATCCCCGCCCTTGGTTTGGTGGGTATTTTGGTGATGGCGATAAAATACGCTTGGGTTTCAAAGCAAGATCCCGGCGACGAGAATATGCAAAAACTGGCCGGGTACATCGCCAAGGGTGCCTTGGCTTTTCTTAGGGCCGAATGGAAGTTGTTGGGTTATTTTGCAGTTATTGCTGCGGTAGTTTTAGCCTGGTCGGGTACCCAAACCGAAAGTTCCCATTGGATTATTTCTGTTTCTTTTCTGATTGGGGCTGTATTTAGTGCATTGGCTGGCTACATTGGAATGAAGGTCGCCACTTTAGCCAATGTTCGCACCACTCAAGCCGCACGTACCTCGCTGGCTAAAGCCTTGAATGTATCTTTTACCGGCGGTGCCGTTATGGGCCTTGGAGTTGCAGGTCTTGCCGTTTTAGGCTTGGGCAGCTTGTTTATTGTTTTTTATCAGATGTTTAACGTAGGTACGGGAGATGCCTTTGATCCCCATCAAATGGAAATTGCGTTGGAAGTGTTGGCGGGATTTTCATTGGGAGCCGAATCCATCGCTCTGTTTGCTCGAGTAGGAGGGGGGATTTACACCAAAGCCGCCGACGTAGGTGCAGATTTGGTAGGAAAAGTGGAAGCCGGAATCCCAGAAGACGACGTTCGAAACCCAGCAACCATTGCCGACAATGTGGGCGATAACGTTGGCGACGTAGCTGGAATGGGTGCCGATCTATTCGGTTCTTATGTGGCTACCATTTTGGCAACCATGGTGCTGGGACGTGAGGTTTTGGTTGCCGACCAAGTGGGGGGACTTTCCCTGATTCTGCTTCCAATGGTTATTGCTGGCATGGGACTTATTTTCTCCATTTTTGGAACCTTTTTTGTCCGAATTTCGAGCGAAACCAGCTCCGTTTTGAAGGCCTTAAACCTGGGCAACTGGGCCTCGATGATTTTTACCCTCATTGGTTCCTATTTCTTAATTAATTGGTTGGTGCCAAACGAAACCTTGGTTTTGCGTGGTACAGAATTCAACCGAGACGGTATTTTTGGAGCCGTTTTACTGGGCCTAATTGTGGGTGCTTTAATGAGCCTTGTTACCGAATACTATACCGCCATGGGCAAACGCCCCGTTATGTCTATCGTGCGGCAATCCTCAACCGGCCACGCCACCAACATCATTGGCGGTTTGGCTGTAGGTATGGAATCAACCGTTTTACCCATCTTAATTCTGGCCGCCGGTATTTTTGGTGCCTTTGAATTGGCTGGATTGTATGGCGTCGCTATTGCCGCTGCGGGCATGATGGCAACCACTGCCATGCAACTCGCTATTGACGCTTTTGGCCCTATTGCCGATAACGCCGGCGGAATTGCCGAAATGAGCGGCCTGCCCCCCGAAGTGCGCGAACGAACCGACAACCTCGATGCCGTTGGCAATACCACCGCCGCCTCTGGAAAAGGCTTCGCTATTGCCTCCGCAGCGCTAACCTCCTTGGCTTTGTTTGCCGCTTTTGTTGGAATCGCTGGCATTGACGCCATCGATATCTATAAGGCAAATGTGTTGGCCGGATTGTTCGTTGGGGCTATGATTCCATTTATTTTCTCTGCACTTGCCATTGCCGCCGTAGGCCGGGCCGCCATGGATATGGTGAACGAAGTGCGCCGTCAGTTCCGCGAAATTCCAGGAATCATGGAATACCAAGCCGAACCTGAATACGAAAAATGCGTCGAAATTTCAACCAAGGCTAGCCTGCGCGAAATGATTGCCCCAGGAGCCATTGCGCTTCTTGTACCCATTGCAGTTGGCTTTGTATTTGGTCCAGAAGTACTGGGCGGACTCCTAGCCGGTGTAACCGTTTCTGGTGTTCTTATGGGTATGTTCCAAAACAACGCCGGAGGCGCCTGGGACAATGCCAAGAAAAGCTTCGAAAAAGGCGTGGAAATCAACGGGGAAACCTATTTCAAAGGTTCCGATCCACACAAGGCTGCCGTTACCGGCGACACCGTGGGCGACCCCTTTAAAGATACCTCAGGCCCTTCCATGAATATCCTGATTAAGTTGATGTCCATCGTCGCCCTAATTATCGCCCCCCACATTAAAAGCGCTGAAGGTTCTTCTTCCTCTTACTCTTCCTCTATTGCTCCAAGCGTCGCTACCCTCGACCAAAAAGTGAGCTACGCCGTTGGCGTAGATATCGCCCAAAACCTTGTTGGAGCAGGATTGGATCTCGATGTAAAAGCAATGACACGCGGTTTGGCCGACGGCAAATCGACCGACTCTGAAAAATTGCTGACCCAAGAAGAAATGGACGCCGCATTTGAAGAATTCCAAATGCAAATGATGGCAAAACAAGCGAAAGATGCCGAAGCCGGAGCAGCAGAGAATATTGCCGAAGGGCAGGAATTTATGGCCGCCGAAAGCAAAAAGCCTGGAATGAACAAAACAGCCTCAGGAATGCTGTACGAGGTTAAGGTTATGGGCAAAGGGCCTAAGCCTTCTGAAAGCGATCAGGTTTCGGTAAACTATACCGGATCGCTCATCGACGGTACCGTTTTCGATAGCAATCAAGATGGCGAGGCAGCTACATTCACCGTGAATAATGTGATTCCCGGCTGGACCGAAGGCCTTCAACTTATGCCCGTTGGCTCTTCCTTCCGTTTTATTATTCCCGCCGATTTGGCCTATGGAAATTCACCCCCGCCCGGTTCACCCCTTAAACCCGGATCCGTACTCATCTTCGAGGTTGAACTCCTAAGCATCGATAAATAACATTCACCAATCACTCTAATACCATTCTCCATGAATAAGTTGATGTTCATCTCGGGCCTGTCCCTCGCTTTTTTCGCATGTTCTACATCAACCTCAACCAAGGACGAGGTCGTTGAACTTACCACCCTGGAACAGAAAGTCTCCTATGGATATGCGTTAAATTCGGCTGCCAATCTTAGAAAAGCCGATTTCGGCGTCGATAAAGCCGCCTTTATTCAAGGCGTTCTCGATGGCCTCGATACCACCCGAACTCCTTTGCTTTCACAAGAAGAAATGCAAGCCGCTTTTGAAGAAATTGACGTTCAGCTGCAGGCCCGTCAACAAAAAGCGGCCGAGTCAAAAGCGGCCTCTAACGTGCAAGCCGCTGCCGCTTTCATGGCCGCCGAAAGCAAAAAGCCGGGCATGACTAAAACCGCTTCAGGATTGATGTACGAAGTTTTGGTGATGGGAAAGGGCCCGAAGCCTACCGCTGAAAATACGGTTTCTGTAAACTACGAAGGAACCCTTATTGACGGAACCATCTTCGATAGCAGCTACGAACGTGGCGAACCCGCTACTTTCCCCCTCAAAGGTGTGATTCCCGGCTGGACCGAAGGATTGCAACTCATGCCCCTTGGCTCTACCTTCCGCTTTATTATTCCTGCCGATTTGGCCTATGGAAACAATCCTCCTCCAAGTTCGTCTATTCAACCCGGTTCAACCCTGGTTTTTAAGGTTGAACTATTGAAAATCGAGAAGAAGTAATCCATTTTCCCTATGCGTGCCTTTTTCTTTTTTTCGGCCCTCGCTGCTGCTCTCTTTGCTTGCCAACCCAAAGCAACGGAAAGTCCTTTGCCAGCAACCCCCGTTTATACCTATTTTGGCGACAGCATCTCGGTTGAAAATCCGCTCAGCAGCCAAGCTGTTTTAGATAGCCTTTCCGTTCGCGATTCCGTTGAACTTACCTTCAGCTCTACCATCACGGAAGTATGTCAGGCCAAAGGTTGCTGGATGGACGTTCAACTGGGCGATCAACTTATGATGGTTAAATTCTGGGATTACGCTTTTTTTGTTCCCAAAGATGCCGCCGGACGTGCCGTTGTTATGAAAGGGTGGGCCAAAAAAACCACCAGCTCTGTCGAGTGGCTTAAACACAAGGCCCAAGATGCCGGAGCAAGCCAAGATTCCATCGATAAAATCACCGAACCAACCATCGGTTACGATTTTATGGCCACCGGCGTGGCGATTCAACAGTGATTCTGTAAGGCCGCTTGCTGGCTTTCTAAGGCTGGCCAGGTTGCTCTGCTGCTTGCCCATCTGTGTTGATTTGGTGCTTGCCCACGCCTCCGCCCCCCTCCCGCAGACGTGGTCCCTCTTCTTTGCAGGACCGCTTGTTCATTCCCTGCCCAATACCCCCATTTTAGGTTTTCAACATCAACTGCACATGCAGCAATACGTTGCCTGCCTTTCGGTGTGCATTTTCATTCTGGGGCTCGCCCTCCCTCGGAGGTTGAACATAAGGCGACAATTCTTCCTGACTTCCGCGTTTTTCAGAAGTCCTTCTGCAGCCCTCGATTTTACTTAGAATAAATTTAGGCTTGGGTGTTAATTTTGAAAAAAACCGCGGGGAGCTTAGCCACGAATGCACGAATGTGTTGGTTTAGGAGCTAGATTGGCGTTCGGAAGGTAAGCCGCAGGTAGCTTAGGAGAATGGCACCAAAGAACTACCAACTACCAACTACCCACTACCCACTACCCACTAATAACTACCCACTAAAAATCCACGAATGCACGAATGTGTTGTTTTTGGGGCTAGATTGGCGTTCGGAAGGTAAGCCGCAGGCAGCTTAGGAGAATGGCACCAAAGAACTACCCACTACCCACTACCCACTACCCACTAAAAATCCACGAATGCACGAATGGTATGTTTTTGGGGCTAGATTGGAGCAGGGAAGGTAAGCGGCGGGCAGCTTAGGAGAATGGCACCAAAGAACTACCCACTACCCACTACCCACTACCCACTACCCACTAAAAATCCACGAATGGTATGTTTTTGAGGCTAGATTGGCGCGGGGAATTTAAGCGGCGGGTATCGTTTTTATTGTTCCAATCCGGCTAGCCCTTCACCAACCTACCATCGGATTGATACAAAGGAAGCACCGGGGCCACATCTTCGCTCAAACAATAGGCAATATCAGCTTCTAAGTCCAGATTTTTTAGTCGATTTCGATGCGAGCTGTTCGCTAAATACTCCAATCGGTTCGGTCGTGCTTTTTCAGCAATTTGAAGGCACATCAACACCGCATCTGCATCTTCGTCCAATTCAAATCCCTGTTTAAGCAAGCGTTCAGCGGCATCTCCACAAAAAAGACTGTCTTCAAGGTTTACTCGGCCTTTCCACCCCGCACAAATAAACAAGACGGATTTTTTCTGTTGAATAAGGTAATTTACGACGGCCGTTATATTTACATAACTTCCCGTTATCAATCCTTGGTTTTTTTGTGCCGCCTCGATGGCTTGGGTTCCATTGGTTGTCGATAAAACCAACTCTTTTCCGCTCAGCATTTCGGATTTTTCGATGATGTCTAAAGGCGAATTTCCCAAATCAAATCCGTCCACCAACTGCCCCCCCCGTTCAGCGGCCCAAATGCGGCGTTCGTTTTTCGGATACAGCTCAAAGGCCGCCAAACCCGCTATGGGTCTAACAGATTCCAATCCGTGATGCAAGCCCGCCGCAATGGCACTTGTAGCTCTAAACACGTCAACCACAACAACAATTCCATGCCGGTCAGCGTAGCGCGGATACAAGTCCGGACTCAAACATATATTTATTTTTGCGGCAACCAAAGTCCTTAATTAAAGGGAACCTTTACCACCTTGGCCTCTAACAATTTACCTCTGATTTCGATAAAAATTTGGGATTCCGGTTGCGTATATTCCATTTGTACATATCCCATTCCTATGGCTTTTCCTAAGGACGGACTTTGGGTGCCGCTTCGGACCTCTCCAATGGCATTCCCCTTCAAATCTACAATCCGGTATCCTTGCCGCGGTATGCCCCTGTCCAGCATTGTGAATCCCACCAGTTTTCGGTTCAGCCCTTTGGACTTTTGCTCTTTTAGGTAGGCTGAATTTACAAAATCGGTGTCCAGTTTGGTAATCCATCCCAACCCTGCTTCCAGCGGACTCGTGGTATCGTCAATATCGTTGCCGTACAAGCAAAAGCCCATTTCTAGGCGCAGCGTATCGCGGGCACCGAGTCCGGCGGGCAGCAATCCAAAGGGCTGTCCTGCCTCCATAACCGCATCCCACAAGGCTTCAGCGTCTTCGTTGGCCACATACAATTCAAATCCGCCCGCACCGGTATAGCCCGTATTCGATAAGATCACGTCTGAAATGCCTGCCATGCTTCCTATTTTAAAGTGGTAATATGGAATCTCGGCTAAGTTTACCTCCGTAAGCGTTTGCAACAGCTCCGTAGCTTTAGGCCCCTGAACAGCCAGCAATGAAATAGAGTCTGATCTGTTTTCCATGTGGGCTCCAAAATCCGCATTTAGGCTGCTGAGCCGTTGCCAATCTTTTTCGATGTTCGAGGCATTTACCACCAGCATGTACCGTTCTTCCGCCAGCTGATATACCAGCAGGTCATCTACAATTCCGCCTTCGTCGTTGGGTAGGCAAGAATATTGAATTTTGCCGGGACTCAATTTGCCAACATCGTTCGAGGTTGCAAATTGAATCAGGTCAAAAGCCTGCGGCCCCGACACATAAAATTCGCCCATGTGCGACACGTCAAACATCCCCGCTTGGGTGCGCACTGCATGGTGTTCGGGCAGCAGCCCAGCGTATTGAAGGGGCATTTCGTAGCCGGCAAAAGAGACCATTTTTGCACCCAAATTCAGGTGTTTTTGCTTTAGAGCGGTCGTTTTCATGTTTGCTTTTTTAGGTCATTTTTTTGTACAATACCGGCCGATTTCGTTGGGTTTATTTCGGCTTACTTCGGGTTTTTATCGACTTAGGCCATGCCTTGTGGGCCGCCGAACGGAAAGGGAAATGCGTTTCCTTCGCTGCCCTCGGATTGCGGATTCTTAATCTCCCCAAACGATTGCTCGTAACGGGCTATGTTTTCGCGCAGCGCAGACAGCAGGCGCTTGGTATGCTCGGGAGTCATAATGATGCGCGAGCGCACTTTCCCTTTCGGCATGCCCGGCATTACGTTTACAAAATCCAGCACAAATTCGCTGGGCGAGTGCGCAATAATGGCCAAATTGGCATAAATTCCGCCGGCCACATCTTCGGGCAGCTCAATATTTAGTTGATTCTCAGAATCGCTGGGTTGGTTTTGCATAGTTCAAAGGTAGTGCTTGTAATAGAAATTGGACATGCTTTTGCACAACTAATTGCAAAGGTTAGGTACTTTTTTTTGGGGGCGGCAAACGGGCTTTCTCCGGTAGTCCGCGGCCAAAGCCCACGGGCCCAGCGGGTTTGCGGGGGCTCCCAAGGTCGCCTCCGCACCGCGCGGGCCCAGTGGCTTTGGCCTTGCGGTCTACCCGGTTCAATCCCTGCCGCAACCCCCCAATTCTTGAAGGGCATCGCTTTGTTTTTTTTGCCAAACAGCCCTTCCTGCCTCAATCGGCTTACAATCCTTCGGCATAGGTTGTCAGTACATCCCAGGTGTGGTCGCCCAAAAGTTGAATTTTGGCCAAACATTCCGGCTTCTGTAAGCTGCGGCCCCATTCCTCTGGCGAAATCATTGATACCATGTGGCTTCCGTTGCCCCTTTGATAAAAATAATACACCTGTCCAATCACCGGCTCAAACGAAAGTCCCGCTAGGTATATTTTATACGAAATTTCTACGCGCGATTGCAAGGTTTTCGCTTGCTTGGCCAACAAATCCATCTGCTCGTATATCTGTTGCATTTGACGCTGGGTCTGCTGCTCCATGGCCGTAATCGAACGGCCTTGCAGTTTCCCTTTGTCTTCGGGGCGAATTACCGCTCCACCCACCGTATGAGCATAAGGTAAAAAGGCCGGATTTTCGGCTACCGAATCCGGATCAATGGGATTTACAAATTGATTTGCGTCTTTGTCTTTATGGCTTTCCATACACCAAATGAACAAGCCTAAGGGCAGAAGGTTCTAACCTCAACGGTTTACCTCCCAGCCTTAGGCTTGCATATTTTTCAATTACCGCTTAAATACGCTAATAAAGCCTTGTTTTGTGATGTCGCGTTTTTCGCTGCGCAAAATGTAATGGTAAACACCCGCCGTCAATTCGGTGCCGTCTTGGTGCAAACCACGGAAACAGGCCGCACAATCTACATCGGGAATGCCGCCCTCTTGAACCGTCGTGTTTTGGGTTTTGAATACCAACGTACCCCAACGGTTGTACACAAACAATTCATAATCAACACAAATGTTGAACTCGACCGACAGGTCTTCGATTTGTACTTGATCGTTGCCCACGGTTTCTGGATGCAGCACCAATACATTCGGGAAATCAAAATCATCGGGTGAACCTTTAACTTCAATCACCTTTAAGGTGTCGTGGCGGCAACCAAAAGCATCGGTAATGCTCAATACCACTGGAATATTGCCTTCGGTGCTGTCGGCGTAAAAATGTTCAAAATTGGCCACGAAGTAGTCGGCTCCGGGAGTCTGATCAATATTCCATTGGTAATTGTAGGGTTGTTCTCCTTGGGTGGTTTGATCGGTAAACAAATTAATCCAATAGCAATAGGGCTCCGATTCAAAATCAGCGATGGGGAGTTCCAACACATTGAAAGTTCCAACGGTGGTATCTAAGCAGCCTTGGTCGGTGGCAATATAAAGAACCACATCGTACGAACCTACTTCAGGAAATACGTTGTTGAAATTCTCGTTGCTGTCGGTGTACAAAATATTCGATGGAGAACTAATAATCCACTCGTAATCAGTAATTGTTGAAGGGGCATTGACCGTAGATTGGTTGTCGGTAAACAAGCTTTCTTTAAAGCAGAAGTCGGAATTGTTTGCCCAAGCGTAATCTGCGTTTGGTTTGGGGTGAACCGTAATTAAGTTGTTGATGGTTACAGTGGTATCGCAGCCTCGGTTGGTGATGGCCGTTAGGGTAACCGAAAACGTTCCGTCCAACATGTAGGTGTAGGTTGGCAAAACACCGGTGGTGGTGCCGCCGTCGCCCATCGCCCAGTTCCAAACCGATACCGTGTCAGGCCCAGGAACATACGTTGTGTTCAGCATATCTACCGTTAAGGGTTGGCAACCTTCCAAGGGGTCGGCAGTGAAATCAATGACCGGCCTTGGATTAACTTGAACCGGAAGCGTAATGGTATCAACACAACCGTTGTTGGTTACTACAGCAAGGGTTGCTGTGTAAGAGCCCCATCCGGGGAACACCTGTGTAGGATTTGTTTGGCTGCTGTTGCCAACTCCGGTATTAAACACCCATGCACTTCCAACAACCGAATCGGGGTTTAAAACCATACTTAAATTGATGAAATTGGTTGCATCGCCCGAGCAGGCTGAATCAACCGCAAAGTTGGCAACGGGATTTGGAAATACGGTAACGGGATAATTGACCGTATCGGGGCAGTTGTTGGCCGTCAAAATAATCAACTGCGCATTGTATGTGCCTGGGTTGGCGTACATGTGTGAAAACAATGTATCATCGGTCAACTGAGTTCCATCGCCCAAATTCCATAGGCGCGAAGTAATGGTGTCTCCGTCCGCAAAAGAGGTGTCGGCGAAGGGAGTAATCAATCCCTCGCAAAATTCAGAAAAGGTAAAATCTGCTATGGGTGTTCCTACAGTTAAATAGGGAATAGTTATGGTGTCGGTGCAGCCAAGGGAATCGGCTACAACCAGTTGGATGTCGTAATATCCGGGTTGAGGAAAGGTGAACACCGGGTTGGTATCTACCGAGGCTCCCACTTGAAACCCTGTTGTATCAAGGAAGTTCCAAGCATGAGATACGATGGTATTCGCAGACCAGTTGCCATTTGACCCCAAACTATCAATGGTGGCCAAACTTGTAAATTGCTGTGTTAATCCGCAGGGGTCAGGTAAAATTAGATTGGACTCAGGCCGGGGAAAAACCGATACAGGAAGGGTAATCGTATCTCTACAACCGGCACTAGATATGGCGATTTGAGTTACGTTGTATATGCCCGGCCCGGGAAACAAGTGGGAGGGATTTTGTGCACTGTCTTGAAACGAAGGAGTTCCATCTCCATAATCCCAGGCCCATTTGGTTATATTGCCATTCAGGGCATACGAGGTGTCGCTCATCAAGGCCATGTCTCCGCAAAGAAAAACATTGGCAAAACCCGCAAAGGCGGTAATTGGGTTGACCACCGCTGTTAAAGTAGCGGTACAGCCTGAGGCCGAGGTAATTACGCAGTTTAGGGACTGTCCAGATTGGGGATTGTTGATTACAACAGTGTTCCCCGTTACTCCATTGCTCCATTGGTATGAGGAAAAGCCGGGAGGTGCTACCAGCACCGCATTGGAATCGCCTTGGCAATACCGAATGTCAATTTGCAAGGGAGCACAATCTGCAACCAAATATCCATACCCATAGTGCCCACTCAATGAGCAATCTCCCGTTTTTGCTTGTATGGTTACCGTTTGCCCTATGTAATTGGCTAAACTTACTCCAACCCGAGCCCAGTTTCTCCAAACTCCACCCGGATACGATTGAAAGCCAGGAATGCCGTTGCCCGCGGCAACTTGATAATAGGTGCAAGGAATAACCTGTCCAAAGGGGTCAATAACCTGAAGCTCAAACCGAGGTTGTTGGCTTGCCGAGTGTCCAGGATCTTCCATTACCACGGCAAACTCATAAATGAAAAGGGAGTTTTGAGCCGTCACGTTTAAGCTGTATTCCAAGGCTTCTGCCTGAGCTCCGGTGCTGGAATTGCCCAGCCGAGCCGATTGAGTAAAGCCATTGGGAACCCTTTGCAATGCAGGAACAATCGGATCCGTTCCAGGAGTCATAATGGTGTGCCGACCCGCTACAATGCCTACGTTTGGTACATTAATCGGACAGCATGTTCCTGTGTAGCCGCCCCAGTTGGTGAAATCGCCCATGGCAAAATTCGCATTCGGACAATCCTGGTTTAACTGGGCTTTTATGTTTAGCGACAAAAAAACAAGAATCAACATTAAAGGTAGCCTGTTCAACATAATGCAAGAGTTGGTTTTCAATCTAAATACACGAAATGATTGCGTTGCAATTCATTATTTTGGGTTAAAAATACGTTCTTTGAGTGGATTGTCCAAAAAAATAGCGGCTTTTAACAAACGCGTTTTGGCTATGTCCGCAGGGTTCTTTTCTGATTTTACAGTGTACCCCCCCCCCTGCAATGCCTTTGTCTGCTCTATTATTTAGTCCGACAGCTTTGATTTGAGTCTAGGCATTTGAGCTTTGAATGCAGGGTGAAATTTACAATTTCGGAATAATTCGATACCTTTGCCCAGCCCACTTCAATTCACCTGAATAGAATCAATTTGGGCTGTTAGCTCAGCTGGTTTAGAGCGCTACCTTGACAGGGTAGAGGTCACTGGTTCGAATCCAGTACAGCTCACTTCGCCCGTTTAAATCGCACGGCCAATGAAATTCCTCTTTGCCTTTCTTTGCTTGCTGCCTTCTGTTTTGCCGCTCTCAGCTCAATCTACGCGCAGTCCATTGGAACGGATTGATTCTTTGTCCAACGAAATCGCTACCTCCACTTGGAATTTGTCTGGGGTCCTACTTAGCAAAGGTCTTTCTTTTCGTGTAAGAAACCTTCCTTTCTCAGATAACGGCCGAACTTTCACCACCGAATCTGTTCCGATTCTGGATTCCCTGGCCGATTTCCTTCGGCTCAACCCAAACATACATCTGCGCATTTCGGTTTATTTTTCAAACGACACCCCTGCGTCAACGCTAAAACTAAGCCGAACTCAGGCCAAATCCATCGCCAACTACATTGCAAAACGAAAAGTGAATTCAAAACGCCTTCGATGCGCTAAAGGCGGAAACATGCACCCTTTGTACCCCGAAAGCCTGCTGCTGGACCTTCAATCGGCCAACCTGCAAGCACAGTATAGAGCCTTAAACAACAGAATTGAGTTTGAAATTACCGCAAACTTAAATTAGCAGAGGGAATTGTTTGGTTTTGATGTTCAAAAAAAATACCTTTGCTGTCCCTTATATTAGAAAGCGTATGTATGCGATTGTGAAAATAGCTGGTCAACAATTTAAAGTTGAAGAAAACCAAGAAATTTTTGTTCACCGATTGGCGGCCGAAGAAGGCGAAACCATTGAAGTGAGCGATGTGTTGTTGGTGGACCAAAACGGATCCGTTCAAATTGGAGCCCCCTGCATTGCAGGAGCTTCCGTTTCATTGCAAGTCGTTTCGCACGTCAAAGGAGATAAGGTGCTTGTTTTTAAGAAAAAGCGCCGCAAGGGGTATCAAAAATTGAACGGCCACCGGCAGGCCTTTACCAAAGTTAAAGTAGCCGGAATTCGTCTTTAATCGAAATAAGTTTCAGTTATGGCACACAAGAAAGGTGTAGGAAGTTCCAAAAACGGTCGTGAATCCGAAAGCAAACGCCTTGGCGTTAAAATTTTTGGCGGCCAATCTGCAGTGGCTGGCAACATTCTAGTGCGTCAGCGTGGCACCCGCCACAATCCAGGTTTAAACGTGGGTCTTGGTAAAGACCATACGCTTTTTGCCTTGGTGAACGGCACCGTTGCTTTTCGCAAACGCCGCGACAATAAATCGTATGTCTCCGTTATTCCCAACGAGTAATCCGGAGCATTCCATTTTAATTGAACAGCTTCCCCAGGGAAGCTGTTTTTTTTTAGCCGTTAATGGTTAAGCTTCACTACTTTTGTAAAAATTACTGCTATGTTACGCTTGGCTGACCTGCGGGAAGCTCCCGAACTTTGGATTCAACGGCTTAAAAAACGCGGCATACCCGCCGAATCGATTGTGGAGCACATCCTGAATCTAGATAGAAAGCATAGGGACCTGCTGCAGCTAAAAGAACAAAAACAAGCCGAACTCAATGCCTTGTCTAAACACATAGGCCAATACATCCGCGAAGGCGCTGCTGAACTTGCCGCAGAAGCAAAACAAAGGACCGGCAGCCTGAAATCCGAAATCCCAATCCTATCTCAGGAAGAAGAGGCCATGGAGGCCGAAATCAAATCCGTGCTGTTAAGCCTCCCCAATGCCCCCCATGCTTCCGTACCCGAAGGCAAAGATGCTTCAGGGAATAGCTTGGTGCGCAGCGTCGATTCACTCCATCAAATATGGGCAGAAGCCGAACCCCACTGGGATTTGGTGGCTCGGAAAAATTGGATTGATTTTGAAGCGGGTGTAAAAGTAACAGGAGCTGGATTTCCCGTTTATTGGGGAAAGGCCGCTCGGCTTCAACGTGCCCTTATTCAATATTTTCTTGATTTCAATACCCAAAAAGGATATACCGAAGTTCAGGTGCCTTTTTTGGTGAATGAAGATTCCGGTTTTGGCACAGGGCAACTTCCCGATAAGGAAGGTCAAATGTACCACGCCACCGCCGACGATTTCTATTTGATTCCCACCGCGGAAGTTCCGGTAACCAATCTGTTTCGCGACACCATTCTCGAGGAGTCCGCGCTGCCCCTAAAATGCACGGCTTATTCCCCATGCTTTCGCCGCGAAGCTGGTTCGTACGGCAAAGACGTTCGAGGCCTAAACCGATTGCATCAATTTGATAAGGTGGAAATTGTGCAAATTTGCCGCCCAGAACATTCCTACTCCGCCCTCGAAGAAATGGTGCTTCATGTAGAAGCCCTAATTAAATCGCTGGATTTGCCTTATCGATTGCTTAAACTCTGCGGCGGCGATATGGGCTTTGCCGCTGCACTTACCTATGATTTTGAGGTGTATTCCGGGGCCCAACAGCGCTGGCTGGAAGTCAGCAGCGTTTCCAATTTCGAAGCCTTTCAGGCAAACCGCCTCAAATTGCGCTACCGAACCGAGGGCAAACCTCAGTTGGCACATACCCTAAATGGAAGCGCCTTGGCCCTTCCCCGAATTTTAGCCGCTTTGCTTGAACACCATCAAACCCCAGAAGGAGTCCGTATTCCCGATGTGCTTCGGCCCTATGCCGGCTTCGATTTCTTAAAATAAAGATGGAACTTATGCGTTTCTTCTTTATGAACTCAGATTCAGGAAACCCAGCCTCAGGAAAGGGCAGTCCCAAACCGAAAACCCCCTTTTATCCGCCAAAGCAGATTTTCGCCCTTCTTTTTTTCTGGGTTTTTTCTGTTTCTCTGTTGACGGCCCAAACCGAGCAAGAGCAAAACGTTGCGAAACAATACCTGGAACAAGGCGAATTCCAAAAAGCCTTGGCTTTTTATGAACGATTTTATCAGCAACGCCCCGATAAACACACTTTCTTTCTAAGCCTTTTGCAAATTTACGCAGCCTTAGAGTCCACCGATCAGGCAAAAACCTTGGCCGAAAAGCATTTTAGGAAGTGGCCGTCTGTGCCAAGCGTTCTTGCTGCCTATGTAGATGTTCAACTGCGCTTTGGCGAATCCAAATTGGCCGAAAAAGCCTTGAAATCTTGGTCTAAAAACCCCTCAACTCAATTCAGAGATACCGAAGAGTTAGCCAACGCCTTAGCCGTAAAGGGCCATCTTGCCCAGGCTATACAGGCATTGGAAGACTGGGTAAGACGTTCTCCAAACCGGGCCGATGCATTGAACAAATTGGTCGATTTGTATGTGGCAGACAATAAGCCCCTTCAGGCTTCCAACCAATTGATTCAATTGCTGTATTTGTCGCCAGGATATTATGAAGGAATTAAATCTAGGTTGGTGAATCTGCTTTCGGAAGACCCTGAAGCGCCCATTAATTTGGCAATCAAACAAGCCTTTATTTCTGAAATTCAGAAAAATCCAGAAGAATTGGAGCTGGCCTCGCTTTTAATGTGGGTTTTTATTCAAGAAACCAATTTTTCTCAGGCTTTTGTTCATGCCAAATCCATTGACCAACGGTCTAGGGCCGAGGGTCGGATTCTGCTCGATTTGGGAACAATATGCCGGGAGCAGCAAGCCTACGATATGGCAAACCGCTGCTTTTTGTATGTGGGTGGGCTCGGCGAATTCTCCCCCTATTACCTGGAGGCAAAAATGGCCGAAGTCCAGAATATGGAAGATTGGCTTCGTTGGGAGGGGCGGTTGTTGGGCCTGCAACTTGAGCAACTGCAAACCGCCTATGAGTCTGTATTGAAAGTCCTGCCTTTGGGGCCTAATTTTGTTCAGACCATGCTTCGATATACGCGGTTGTTGGCCTTTGACCTAGGTAGAAAAGAGGATGCCGTCGTTTATTTGACGGGCATCATGAGCGAACTGCGCAGCGGTACTATGGAAGAGGCCCAAGCTAAAATCACCCTAGCCGATATTCTGATTGCCACCGGGGATCTTTGGGAGCCTAGTTTGCTCTATGGTCAGGTCGAGAAATCGCTGCCCAATTCCCTAGAAGGACACGAAGCCAAATGGGGGAATACCCGGCTTTCCTTTTTTCGCGGCGAATTTACCTGGGCCCAAACTCAGGCAAAAGTTCTGAAAGCCAGCACCACCAAACACATTGCAAACGACGCCCTAGGATTGTCCTTATTGATAAACGATTTGATGGGCGAGGATTCCAATACAACCGATTTGGCCCGATATGCCCGTGCCGAATGGGCCTTCTATTCCCGCAACGACGCCTTAGCCGCCTTGATTTTGGATTCAATTCAACTGGAATTAAAATTCGGCCCCATTTTAACCGCATCCCTTTGGATTCGTTTTCAATTGTTGGAGCGGCAGGCTGCTTTAGAATCGGCCATTGAAGTGCTTAGGCTTTTAATAAAAAATGATTCTTCAAATTTATTGGTGGACGATGCGTATTTGGCCATGGGGCGCCTGTATGAAAACCAACTGGGGCAACCTGAAAAGGCAATGGAGGCGTATCGGACCTTGCTGATAGACTACCCTGGCAGTTTGCACAATCAAACCGCTCGGGTTCGGTACCGAATTCTAAAGGCGAAAACCAACAGCAGTCCCTAACTTAATCGGGCATAGATTCAAAATAACGGGTCAGAATCCGAGGGAACCCATAGGCATCAAGTTCAAATTTAGAAATCCATTTTTGTTCTGAGTTTAATGGGCCTTCATAGGGAAAAACAAATACGCTGGCCCGTATTTCTCGGTGTGAAAGCAAGTGGTATGGTAGTTCTACCTGAAGGTAAGATTTGTCAGAAACGCCGGGGAATAAAAGTTCCACATCTGAAATCGCCGGTGTTTTTTGGGTAACCACCGAGGGCAATTCCCAGAGGTTTGCCCATATTCCTTGGGGTTTTCTTTTTTGAATCACCAATTTATTGGAGTGTTCAGCATGGGCAAAGGCAAGGTACATTTGTTGTTTCGCGGGCTTCGGTTTTTTTATTGGATACCCTTCAGGGCTGCCTGCTTGATAGGCCAGGCAATGTTCTTGAATAGGGCAACGGGAGCAAAGTGGATTTCGGGGCAAGCAAATTAAGGCCCCCAATTCCATCATAGATTGGTTAAAGGTGGCTGGGTCCTTGTGGCTCATGCTTTGGTTCAGCCACTCCTGCATTTGCGACCGTCCCTTTTTACTTTCAACAGGCTCTTCTAATTGAATGCAGCGCGATACCACCCGCTGCACATTTCCATCCAGCACAGGCTGGGGTTTGTTGAACGCGAACGAGGCAATGGCTGCGGCCGTATAAGGACCAATGCCGGGCAGAGCCAATAAATCTGAATAGGATTGCGGAAAAATTCCCTGCAAGGTGGTTTCTATGCGTTGGGCTGTTTTTAGCAGCGATTTTGCCCGAGAATAATACCCCAAACCTTGCCATAGCCGAAAAACCTCGTCTTCAGAAGCCTGGGCTAAATCTTGGATTTGCGGAAACCGCTCGATGAATTTCCAGTAATAAGGCAAACCCTGTTCAACCCGGGTTTGCTGAAGAATCACCTCTGAAAGCCATATATAATAGGGGTCTGTGGTATGCCTCCAAGGCAAGTCTCGGCCTTCTTTCTGAAACCAGAACTTTAATTTCTGATGAATTTCCATTTTTTTAAGAACTTTTATGCATAAACTGGGCTCAAATGGTGAAGCTAAGACTTTTAAGGTTAGAAATCTGATTAACTTTGTTAAGTTATTATCTCTAACCAATACATAACAACATGACCAAAGCTGAAATTGTGAATCAGATAGCAGAAAGTACCGGAGTAGAAAAAGCAGCCGTTCAGGTAACGGTTGAGGCCTTTATGAAGTCGGTTAAAGATTCGTTGATTGCGGGAGACCCTGTTTATTTGCGTGGATTCGGAAGTTTTATAATCAAAAAACGGGCCGAGAAAAAGGGGCGCAACATTTCTAAAAATTCAACCATTGTAATTCCTGCCCACAACATACCCGCCTTTAAACCGGCAAAATCGTTTCAAGGTCAGGTGAAAAAGGCACTGAAGTAATTTCAATGTTTTCAACGCTTCCAGAAAAAACAAAAGCAGTGCTTATAGCACTGCTTTTGTTGTTCATAGGCTTGGGCCTGTGGCTCTTACCTACCCGCCATCCAGAGGGGTATTTGCAGGAGTTGCAAGCAAAAGAAATGAGCACAGATTTGGAAGTTCAAATTGAAGAGGTGAAAGCCGGCTTAAGCCCAGAACAGCAAGTAGAGGCGCAGCGCTTGGAATTGGCTTGGCACCAATCTTCAGAGGCCAACCGAACGGCAGCTGCCGATACGCTCATTCGGTACTGGGGCCAAATAAACCCTGCCGTTGCTGCTATATTTGCAAAGAAAAAGGCCGAGGAAACCCACAAGGAAAGCGATTTGTTGGATGCCGCACAGCGCTTTTTAACTGTGGTTTCTGTTATGACAGAAGAGGATAAAAGTTGGGCCGCCGTTGAAGCCGCAGGATTATTTCGGCAGGTTTTAAAAACAGCGCCCCAATTGCTGGAAGCCCGTCGGGGACTCGGAACCGCATTGGTTGAAGGAGCTGGAGCTCCGATGGAAGGCATTGGAATGCTGACCGAAATTTTGGAAGAATACCCCAATGATGTAGAAACCATTTTACGTTTAGGTCATTTTTCCGTACTTTCGTCCCAGTTTCCAAAAGCTGTTGAACGCTTTCAGCAAGTGTTGAGCATAGACAGCAGCCGAAGCGAGGTGTATTTCCTGTTGGGAGACACCTGGCTAAAAGCAGGAAACCAAGACAGTGCAAAGGTGTACTTTGGACGGTACAGAGCGCGTTTGCCCTCTGGAATGGCCAGAAGTAGTTTCGATGCCTGGCTTGTAGAAATAGGAACAAAAAAATAACTAAATACGATAGCATTATGCCTAGTGGAAAAAAACGCAAACGACATAAGATGAACACGCACAAGCGGAAAAAACGTCTTAGAAAGAACCGCCATAAAAAGAAAAAATAATTCGGGATTGGGCCGGGTTCCAGTAATTCGGCCTTTTAATACATAGATATATGAGCAACGATTTAATTATAAACGTTGCGCCCGATGAAGTTTCTATTGCTCTGCTTAAAAGTCGTGAGTTAACCGAACTCACGAAAGAAAAGAGCGACTACGCATTCAACGTGGGCGACTATTACCTTGCCAAGGTAAGCCGCATTCAGCCCACGTTAAACGCCGCATTTGTCGATTTAGGTTATGAGAAAGACGCCTTTCTTCATTACTTAGATTTAGGCCCCGAAATTCAGTCGCTTAATAAGTTTGTAAAAGAAACCATTAGCGGGCGCTTAAAAACCGCCAGTTTGAGGTACTTTAAATTCGCACCTCCCATTCGAAAGGAAGGGAAAATGAGCGATGTACTCAAAGCAGGTCAAACCATTCTGGTAAAAGTTATAAAAGAACCCATTTCCCAAAAAGGCCCCCGGCTTAGTTGCGAATTGTCGCTCCCCGGACGCTACATGGTTCTGGTCCCTTTTGCCGATAAAATTTCGATCTCGAGTAAAATTCGAGAGAACAAAGAACGCGAACGATTAAAAACCCTAATGGAGGCGCTTCAGCCTTCGAATTTTGGGATTATTATTCGGACTGCCGCCGAGAATCAAACCACCGAGGACCTTGAAAAAGATCTAAAAGATTTGATGGCCCGGTGGGACGAAGCGTTTGAAAAAATTCAGCCTGCAAAAACACCCACCAAAGTATTGGGGGAGTTGAGCCGAGCCACCACATTGTTGCGTGATTTGGAAAACAAAAACTTTACGTTCGACTCCATTGTGGTGAACGACGAATCGTATGTAAACCAAATTCGGGAATACATGCGGATTAATTTTCCCGACCGGGAAAAGGTGGTTCGCTTATTCAAAGGTCGATTGCCTATTTTTGAACATTACGGGATAAACAGGCAGATTCGAACCTTGTTTGGGCGGAACGTACCCATGAGTTCAGGTGCCTATTTAATTATAGAGCACACCGAAGCCCTGCACGTCATCGACGTTAATTCGGGCAACTCTGTTCGCTCGGCAACCACCCAAGAAGAATCGGCCTTGGCTGTAAACCTAGAAGCGGCCGATGAAATTGCTCGGCAATTGCGGCTTAGAGACATGGGCGGAATCATTGTGGTTGACTTTATTGACTTGTATAAGGCCGAAAACCGCAAAATCCTGTTTCAGCGCATGCGCGATGCCATGAAGGACGATAAGGCCAAGCACAACATTTTGCCCCCCTCGAAGATTGGATTGATTCAAATTACGCGCGAGCGGGTACGTCCACAAATCAACATTGAAACAGCCGAGGCCTGTCCTTCTTGTCAAGGAAGTGGAAAGGTAACGGCCAGCGTGAATTTGACCGATGAAATTGCCATTGCCTTTTCTCGGAAAATCGAAAAACATCCGAAGGAAGCCCTAACCCTGTTGGTGCATCCCTACGTTGAAGCATATCTAAACAAAGGACTGTTTACCTCGGTTTGGAAAAAGTGGAAGAAGGCCTATGGGCGTCAACACCGCTTGGAACCTAGAACTACTTTAGGAATGCTGGAATACCGATTTACAGATGCGCAGGGCACCGAAAAGTAAGGGGGCCTGCGCCCGGGGCTGAACCGGCACCGATTGCAGTACAGCCCAGCCACGGTGGCGGGCGGAGGCGACCAGGGGGAGCCCCACGCACCGCCATACCGGGGCAAGGCTGTACAAATGAGGTACAGGTGAAGACCCGAAATGGCGCCCAAATTCCCATTCGAATCCATTACCTTTGAGTATGCAATTTCAGGATGTAGCCGGGCAATCTCAAATCAAGCACCTGTTGGTTCGGTCGGCCCAACAGGGAAGAATACCGCATGCCCAGCTGTTTTCTGGAAAGCATGGGCATGGTACGCTGCCTATGGCCTTGGCCTATATTCAGTATTTGCTTTGCGAACAGCCCAGTCCTCAAGACTCATGTGGTGCCTGTGCCGGCTGTAAAAAAGTGGGTAAATTTTCCCATCCCGATTTGCATTTTGCCTTTCCTTTTGCGGCCAAAGACGATAAAGACGTGGCCCAAAATCATTTGGAAGATTTTAGGGCTTTTTTACTGAAAACTCCCTACGGATCGGTAGAAAGCTGGCATGAATTTAACTCGGGCGAAAGCAAACGGCCTGCCATTAATTCGGCCACAACCAAAGCGATTTTGACCGAAATGAGCCAAAAGCCATACGAAGGGAAGCTGCAATTTATGCTGTTGTGGTACCCTGAATTGATTACCCACGGCATGGCCAACCGCTTGTTAAAATCGATAGAAGAGCCGCCGCCCAGCACGGTTTTTATTTTGGTGAGCGAAGAAGAAGGCAAATTGATGCCCACCTTGTTGTCTCGGCTTCAAACGATTGCATTTCCGAAAGTAAACGATTTCGATTTGGCGGCCTACCTTGGAAACAACATGGGGCTAGAGCTAGAACGGGTGCGGGAGTTGGTGAATATGGCCGATGGAGATGTGGATTATGCTTTAAGTTTGGGGAATGTTCAGGAGCAGTTGGCCGTATTTTTTCCGTTTTTTCGGGACTGGATGCGGGGTGCTTACATGGCGGCATTTCATGAATCCATTGAATTGGCCGAAGTGTTTCAAAAATGGGGGCGAACCCAGCAAATTAGTTTTTTTCAGTATGGGCTGTATTTGATACGGGAGGCTCTGGTGTTTAAAACCTCCAACAGCCTGTCTCGAATCACAGAATTGGAACGCAGTTGGCTCGAAAGATTTTCGGGCAGTGTGAATGCAGCGGTGGCCGAATCCATTATGCAAGCCCTAGAAAATGGACTTCAAGGAATTGCGGGGAATGCCCACCAAAAAACGGAATTTATTGGAGTAACCATTGATATTTATCGTTCCTTTAAGCTAGGAAATCAGTAATTTTAAATTAAAAAATAAACCATGGGTTGTTCGAGTTGCGGTACGAAGGAAAACGGGCAGTTGCCTCAGGGGTGTAAAAACAACGGTGCTTGCGGTACAGGGGGTTGCAGTAAGTTGAATGTGTTTGACTGGCTGGCAAACATGGAACATTTGGCGGGAGCGCAGGCTCCGGTGGTTGAAGTTCGATTCAAGCATACTCGAAAGGAGTTTTTTTTGAACAGCGATGGCATTCAATTGGTGCAAGGCGATGTAGTGGCCGTGGAAGGCTCCTCAGGGCACGACATCGGTGTGGTTTCTTTGAGTGGCCCACTGGTTAAAATGCAACTTCAGCGCCTAAAACAAAGCGAAGAAGGATTAAAAAAGGTGTATCGAAAGGCTAGCCATACCGATGTGGACCGCTGGAAAGAAGCGATGGGGAAAGAGGACGGTTTGCGCTTAAAGGCCAGGGAAGCCGCAGGCCTTCTGAAACTTAAAATGAAAATATCGGACGTAGAATGCCAGGGCGATGGAAGCAAGGCGGTATTTTATTACACGGCCGATGAACGGATTGATTTTCGGGAATTGATAAAAATACTGGCTCGGGATTTTCGCTTGAAAATTGAAATGCGGCAAATTGGCTTGCGTCAAGAAGCCGCCCGAATCGGTGGAATAGGGGTATGTGGCAGGGAATTGTGCTGCTCATCTTGGCTGCGTGATTTTAGAACCGTGTCAACGGGAGCCGCTCGATACCAGCAGCTGTCCATCAATCCACAAAAATTGGCAGGTCAATGCGGAAAGCTGAAGTGCTGCCTCAATTATGAGCTGGATAGTTACATGGATGCGCTTAAAGAGTTTCCCTCCAACAACCTTAAACTGAAAACCAAACAGGGGATTGCCTTCCATCAAAAGACCGATATTTTTAGAAAGATTATTTTTTACTCGTATTCGGAACGCCCCGATGTGTTTTTAGCAATACCGGTGCAACGGGTTCAAGAAATTATTGAGATGAATAAGAAGGGCGAGCTGCCCGATAATTTAGAAGAGTGGGCATGGGTAAAACCAAAAGAAGACGAAGCCCTGCCGACCTTTTCAAATGTAATTGAAGAGGGGGCCCTAGATCGATTTGATGGGCAGCGGAAAAAGCGCAAACCGAGCCGTAAAATGGGCCGGCGTCGTCCCATTCAACAACAAAATCCCGTTCAGAATGCGCCCAAAAGCTAATTTGCTTGTTGTCCTTTTGCTGGCGGTAGGACTCTGGTCTTGCGACCCACAGCGGTATTTTTCTGAATACCAAAGCCTGCCCGAAACGGGCTGGAATGCCGCCTTGCAGCCTGAATTTTTGGTCGAAATCGAAGATACCGGGCAGGTATTTAACATGCAAGTCATGTTTAGGCATGCGCCCGAATATCCGTATCAAAATTTGTACATTCACCTGCACACAGACTTTCCCAGTAAAAAGAGCATTACCGACACCTTGACTTTGTATTTGTTTGATGCCGCCGGAAAACCTTTGGGTTCTTGCATGGGCGACCTTTGCGACGTAGAATTTTTATACCGAAAAAACATCAAATTCCCTGAAAAAGGACAGTATCGATTTCGGCTGGAACAACGCATGCGCAGCCCAAATCAAACCCTACCTTTGATTTTTGATGCCGGAATGCGTTTGGAAAAATCGAACCTACATGAAAAATAAATCTTTTTTCTCGGGTTTTGTTTGGGTAAAATGGGTTTGGGCCTTGATATTAAGCCCCTTAATCGCATTTTATTTGATATTGGGCCTGGCCTCTTTGGGTCTTTTTGGGGGCCTGCCGAGTTTTGATGAACTGGAAGACCCACGGTTCAATTTGGCTAGCATTATCTATTCCTCGGATGGGGAAGTTTTGGGTAAGTATTACGTAGAAAACAGAACCAACGTAAATTTTAAGGATTTCCCTCCTCATTTGGTGAAAGCGTTGATTTCGACCGAAGACGAACGCTTTTACGAACATTCGGGAATCGATGCTGAAGCCTTGGCACGGGTGGTGAAAGGCATTGCCACTGGCCAATCAAAGGGTGGCGGTTCAACCATTACCCAACAGTTGGCCAAATTGCTGTTTCACAATGAGCGCGGCGGAAAAGTCAAGCGGGTGCTTCAAAAATTCAAGGAATGGGTCATCGCCATTAAACTGGAACGCAGCTATACCAAGCAAGAAATTTTAACCTTATACCTAAACCGAGCCGATTTTGGCCGGCAGGCTTTTGGCATTCAATCGGCCTCAAAAATTTATTTTGATAAAAAGGTACAGGATTTAAGCATAGAAGAAGCAGCCGCCTTGGTGGGAATGTTAAAAGCCCCCGGCAATTACGATCCTGTACGAAAACCAGAAGCCAATCAGAAGCGCCGAAATGTGGTGTTTGGCCAAATGGTCAAGAACAAGGCTTTGAGCCCAGATGTAGCCGATTCATTGTCAAAATTGCCTGTGGTAGCCGATTTGACCCGCCTAAAAGAGCGGGTGCGAAAATCGGTGTTTGGCCAGGGCGAGCAGGCCGGATATTTTCTGAATGAATTGAAAAAGGACCTAAGTTTATGGTGCTCCCATCACGTGAATCCCGCCACCGGAAAACCCTACAACTTATACCGCGATGGTTTAAAGGTGTACACCACCATCGACAGCCGAATGCAACGCTATGCAGAACAGGCCGTGAAGCAGCACATGACCGAACTTCAGCGCGATTTCTTCCGGCATAAAAAAGGCAAAAAAAACGCGCCCTTCTCCCTTAGCTTGTCGGAGCAACAAGTGAATTCTATTGTTTTGCAAGGCATTAAACGCAGCGACCGCTATAGGGCTATGAAAGAGGACGGGGCCTCGGAATCTGAAATATCGAAGGCGTTTAACACTCCGGTCGAAATGACGGTTTTTAGCTGGCAAGGACCTCGCGATACCGTTATGACTCCGCGCGATTCGGTTATTTATTACAAGTATTTTCTGCAAAACGGACTGATGAGCATGGACCCGCATACTGGACATGTAAAAGCCTGGGTTGGGGGAATCGATATTCAACACTTTAAGTACGACCACGTGCGGGCAGGAACGGAAAGCAAAGACGGGAAACAGATTGTTCCCAACGGCGGAAGGCAAGTAGGCTCAACCTTTAAACCCTTGGTGTACGCCTTGGCCATGGAAGAACGCCGGTCGCCCTGCGATTTGGTTCCCAATACCCGCGTCTGCATTGAAGAGGGCTTAAGCCGGCCTTGGTGCCCCGACAACAGCGGCGATTACAAAGTGAACCGCATGATCACCCTGCGTGAAGCCTTGGCCAATTCGGTGAACTACGTTTCGGCTATGCTCATGAAAGAATATGGCCCCCAAGCAACCATCGACTTGGCTCGCAAACTCGGAATTACAAGTCCAATCCCCAATTCTCCTTCTATTTGCCTAGGAACAGCCGATGTTTCTGTTTTTGAAATGGTGGGAGCCTTTAGCACTTTTTTTAACGATGGAGTCTATTCTAAGCCCTTCATGCTGACCCGAATCGAAGACAAAAACGGCAACACCTTGGCTGTTTTTAGCCCAGAACGCCGCGAAGCCCTAAGCCAAGAAACGGCCTTTTTAACGGTTCAACTTCTTAGAGGGGTTGTTTTGCAAGGAACCGCTCAGCGCCTTCGATACCGCTATAAATTCAACGAACCCATTGCCGGAAAAACAGGAACCACCCAAAACAACTCCGACGGTTGGTTTATTGCCGGCACCCCCGATTTGGTAACCGGAGTTTGGACCGGCGCCGAAGACCGTTCGGTTCACTTTTACAGCACCGCCCAAGGGCAAGGTGCCAATATGGCCCTTCCCGTTTGGGCCATATACATGCGTAAAGTGTACGACGACAAATCTATTTTATTAAACCGCGGCGATTTTAAACGCCCCGAATCCCTTGTCGATTGGAATTTTGACTGTTCCGAAGAAATTCAAGATCAACTCCAAGAAATTCGAGAAGGGAACACCGAAATTGATTTTGATTGACCATGAATAAAGTTGTGCTGAATGCCCACGAGGCCATTTTTGACATTCAAGATGGAATGACATTGATGCTGGGCGGTTTTGGATTGTGTGGCATACCCGAAAATTTAATCGCAGCCTTGGTGCATAAAGGCGTCAAAAAGCTGACCTGCATTTCAAACAACGCCGGAGTTGACGATTTTGGCATCGGCCTGATGCTGCAAGGCCGGCAGGTAAAGAAAATGGTTTCTTCGTATGTGGGTGAAAACGCCGAATTCGAACGCCAATTGCTCTCGGGCGAACTGGAAGTGGAACTTATTCCCCAAGGAACGCTAGCCACCCGATGCATGGCGGCCGGATACGGAATGCCCGCCGTTTTTACCCCAGCAGGAGTGGGAACGGAAGTGGCCCAAGGCAAAGAAGTCCGGGTTTTTAACGGAATAACCTACCTGATGGAACATGCCTTTGATGCCGATTTTGCCCTGGTTAAAGCCTGGAAGGGCGATGCCCAAGGAAACCTGATTTTTCGAGCTACCGCTCGAAACTTTAACCCCCTTATGGCCATGGCGGGTAAAACAACCATCGCCGAAGTTGAAGAACTGCTGCCCGTAGGTCAATTAGACCCCGACCAAATTCATACCCCCGGTATTTATGTACACCGCATTTTTCAAGGTGTTGACTACGAAAAACGCATTGAACAACGCACCGTTAAACCCCGTACGGAATAACTTATGCTAAACAAAGAACAAATTGCTCAGCGTATTGCCCGCGAATTGCGCAACGGAATGTATGTGAACCTGGGCATCGGTATTCCTACGCTGGTAGCCAATTACGTGCCCGAAGGCATGACCATTGTGCTGCAATCGGAAAATGGATTGCTGGGAATGGGCCCCTTTCCAATGGATGGAGACGAAGACCCCGATTTGATTAACGCAGGCAAACAAACCATCACCACCATTCCGGGATCGGTTTTCTTTGATTCTGCAATGAGTTTTGGTATGATTCGAGCGGGAAAGGTTGACCTTACTGTTTTGGGTGCCATGGAAGTCGCCGACAACGGCGACATTGCCAACTGGAAAATTCCCGGAAAAATGGTCAAAGGAATGGGAGGTGCTATGGATTTGGTCGCTTCTGCAAAAAACATCATCGTTGCCATGCAACACTGCAGCCGCGACGGAAAATCAAAACTCCTAAGCGCGTGTACTCTGCCTTTAACCGGACTGGGCTGCGTGAAAAAGGTGGTTTCTGACTTAGGGGTTTTTGACATTGATCACCGCGGTTTTGTGCTGCTGGAACGCGCCCCCGGAGTGTCCGTTGAAACCATTGTGGCTTCCACCGAAGGCCGCCTGCACGTTCCCGATCAGGTTCCTGAAATGCGTTTTTAAGTGCCACTTCCCGAATTCCTTCGCCGCCGTTTGCCCAGCAGCTTTATCGATGGCTTGGCCCTAACCACAGCCCTGCTGTTCTCCCTTTGGTATGCGGCCATTTCTTTTGTGAATCACCACCTGCTCAGAACCTTTGCCTACGACTTAGGTATAAAAAACCAGGCCATTTGGGATTACGCCCATTTTCGATGGAACTACAATTCCATCATGGCTGAATTGAACGGCGAAATCAATGTGCTGGCCAATCACTTTGAACCGGTAATTGCTCTTTTTTCGCCCTTGTATTGGGTGTTTGGACATTATACCCTCTTGGTTGTTCAATGGGCTGCCGTGCTTTTCGGTGGCCGTGGCCTGTGGCTCTTGTTTCAAGAACGCCTGCCCGGTAAACCCCTGTATGCCCTGCTCGGAATAACCGCTTTTTATTCGTTCTTCGGCATTTTTAGTGCCCTTGCTTTTGATTTTCATTCCAATGTGGTGGCAGCCATGTTTGTCCCCTGGTTGTTCTTGGCCTTTTACAGGAAGCAACATCTGGCCTTTTTTGTTTGGGGCTTGCTCATTTTGTTCTCCAAAGAAAACATGGCTCTTTGGCTTGTTTTTTTGACTTTGGGATTGGCTTTAAACCACTTGAAAGACTCCCCTTTACGCAATAAAGCCCTGCAGCTCGCTGGCCTTTCTGCCCTTTGTTTTCTGCTGATTATGAAGGTGTTTATGCCCGGGTTCGCGAACGGACAACTGGAATATTTGCACTTCAAATACAGTGCTTTAGGGCCCAACATGGGTGCTGCTTTGGCCTTTGTGCTTCAACATCCCATCGACACGCTGAGCTTGCTCTTCGAAAACCACCTGCCAGGCCCTTCAAGCTACCGGGAAGGTCTTAAATGGTCCACCTGGGGCTTGTTTTTGCTGTCGGGCGGTTGGCTGGTGTTTACCCGTCCGGCCTTTATTCTGATGCTTTTGCCCATTTGGGGGCAAAAAATGTTCAGCGACGACCCCAATAAATGGAGTCCATTTTTCCAGTATAGCATCGAATTTTTGCCGGTTATTTCCCTGGCGCTTATAGAAACGCTGCGCCGGCTTCCCCAACGCTGGCTTGGCAATTTTATGCTGCTTTTGGTCGCCTCAGGCAGCCTATTTTCAGGCATTCACAGCATTTATATGTATCGGCCTCAGGGTTTTATGCCCCAGGCAATTCAAGTTTTTCGTCCCAGTCATTGGCAGCGCGAGGTTCCGGTAAAGTCCATTAAACTGGCCTTGAAAAGGCATATCCCCGATTCGGCATCGGTGGCGGCTTCCAGTACGCTGATACCCCGGTTGGCGATGCGTCGGCGCATTTTTAGCTATCCCAGTCGGCAGCCGTCCGAATATTTGGCTTTGCTTAAAGACAAAGAGAGTCCGTATCCACTTAGTCATCAGTCGTTTAACGACAGCATTTCCAACTTGCTGGGCTCCCCAAATTGGGAATGCCTGCACCGTCAGGACTCGCTGTTTATTTTTCGACGTAGGGTTTATTGATTGATTTTTTGGGGCGGGTTATCGGGCTTTCAGAGCTAGTACGCCGCCCGTCTGGGGCAGGCATGTGCGCTGGCGTGGCTCCTAAAGTCGCCCGCCACCGCTCATGCCTGCTGCCCAGCCGTTCGTGCGCGCTAGCTTCTTCAATCCCGCCCGCAAACCTACTCGAAGGTTTAACCCCCTCATTTTGATTTAAATCTGCATCTGTCTTAGCCTCATGGATTCACCCATTTTGCCTCGCCCCAAACCCCTGAACTGCCTTCCACTTGAACCCAATATACTCCAGCACTAAAGTCTGCCGCCATTAAATTTAGGCTTAGGGCTGCAGGGCCTTTTTGTCCGATTCCGCGTTGGGTCCGCATCACTTCCATTCCTGAGGCATTTCGAATCCGCACCGAAACCGTATCGGCTTGCGGTGCATCTACAATGAGTCTTAAAACCCCTTGCTGCACTGGATTTGGAACCACCTGAATGCCGGTTTTCAAGCTTTTGTTGTTTAAAAGAAAAGCGGCTCGCCCAAAATGGGGAATTCCAAAGCCGATTTTTTCATCGGGTTGCTGAAAGGCATGGCAAGAAAGCAGAATCGCTTGGCGAATTTCAGCGGGTCCATTTTGGGGGTTCATGGAGCAAAATGAGGCTAAAGCCCCGGCAAAAATCGGGGCCGAAAAGGAGGTTCCGTTTGCCGTGGTGATTCCGGCCGCATTCATAACGGTGGAGTTTCTTCCCATGGCACATACATCGGGTTTTACCCTGCCGTCGGCGGTAGGGCCTTGGCTGCTAAACGCTGCGTAACTCCGGTCTGATTGAACGGCACCCACGGCAAAAATATTGTCGGCATCTGCGGGTACGCCCACATATTTCCAGGGTTTATTGCCCGAATTTCCGGCACTGTTTACCACCATTATTCCTTTAGCCGAGGCCAACAGCGCACCTCGGCTGCCCGGTGCTGTATTTCCGTTTAAGGTCGAAAAGGTATGCGAGGCAAAAGGGCTATCGTACTCGGTATAACCCAAGGAAGCATTTAGAACATTGGCTCCTAGGCTATCGGCCAGTTCGGCTCCCATCACCCAATGGTATTCTTCCATGGGTGTTTCGGTGGCTACATGCTCGGTTTTAAAGAGAACGTAGGCGGCGGCGGGGGCTGTTCCAACCATCTGTTGGGGCTGCCAAGCCGCCATACAACTCAACACAAATGTACCATGCTGCGAATCTTCATACACTTCGGCATCTTGTTCTACAAAATCCCAATTCCCAAGCATTTGGCCCTGGGCAAAGGCGTTGGCAAACGAAGACATGCCCGCTACGCCTGAAAATCCACCGTCCATAACCGCAATCAGCATTCCCTGTCCCCAAAATCCGGAACCGTGCAGAAAATCAGTGGCCAGCATTTGATTTTGAAGGATAGATTGCCCATACGGGTTGTCAGAGCCGGCAAAGGAAAGGTCGTACATTTTTGTAGAAACGTTTGGCATGGGCAAAAACGAAGGGTTTCCCGTTTTTTTCAAGAGCAAAGGGCCTTGGTAAATGCACTGAACCGATTCAACAAAGGGCAAAGCCAAAATGGCCATGGCCGCCGAACTGTCGCTGCAACTAATCACCTGGCAATTCAACCAACGGCTAAGGCCCGCCTCCTTAAATTGAAGGTTCAGGGCCAACACCTGATTTCGATAGGCCGTGTGCACCGGATAGTCTGTGCTGTCTATGCCAATTCCTTGCCCAAATTTTCGGTCAACAGCCCGTAAGGATAAATAGGACAAAGGGGCTTCGCTGCTGTATTCAGATGCAGTTCCACCCTTGTCTTTAAAGGTTACCGCAAACCGAAATTCGGTGCTTTGGGTATTGCCCATCAAGGGCAGGCCTGCAAATAGAAGGCTAAGGAATAAACTCCAGTAAGCGTTGTTCATATTGATAACCAAATTTAACCCGTTTCAATAAGGGTATTACGCTCCAAGGTTGATCGGGGGGCAGCAGAGAGGAGCAATCGTTGGGGTCGTCGGGATTGCTTACAATTCCAATTACTTCGCAACGGTAGGCGTAAATAAGGCCGGTATTGCGGGCATATCGTTCACAAAAAAACTGTTTTTCCAATAGGTTTTCATTGTTCCATTGTACAACCAAAGCGGTAGAATCGTAACCAGCAAAGGGCTGATCCAATTCGGTATATTCAAAAGATTGGGGAGCGGTTTCGGTCAAATAGGCCCAGCCGTCCCATTTCAAACCCAAAGCTGGGGGAAACACCATTTTAATAATGGAACGGTTTTCTTCGGTTTTGATGGCTTTCCCAAACGCTAGTCGGGCATTCCAAATTCGGGGTAAGCCCCAATTCTGGGTCGAATCGGAACGGGTTTGCCTACGGATTTTCATCAAGGAATCGCCTGCAGCTCCGCTCACCCAACCTTCCATTGTTTCTCGAACTTCAAAGCGAAAGGTGTCGTTTCTTCCAGCTACGCAATCAATCCAAATGGAATCAACGGCGTAAATCCAGGTTGCTCCCGTTCGAATCGGATACCAGATGCCTGCCTCAGGGTTTCCAGTTTCCGACTCATTGGTGCATGAATTCAGTCCGAATAAAACCAAACCCAGTGCCATTACGTACTGGCAGTTTAGCCTGCTTTTTTTGATGGGATTAATTTTCATCTTCAGGTTCACCAAGAATAAATAGAGATTCAGGCCCGCTGATGTATGTTGTTGGGGTGCCTTTAAAGGTGGTAACAGGGCCGGTGATGCACACTTGCTTTAGCATCAATTCGGTTGTGAGGTCGTAGGCGAAATTTTTCAAGTCGTTGGCCCATACTGTTGCACTAAAAACGGTTTCGGGGAATTTCTTGTCTAAGTTAATAAAAACGTGCCCTTTTCCACTTTTGTGGGCACTCACCACCGTTCCGCAAACGGTCAGTTTTGGCTGCTCTTCTAAATAATAATCTTTGATCATTTGCGTATTAATCGACTTTTTAGGCAGTTCGCTTTTATCGAGTGGTAGGGTTTCGCCCATTTTGGTGTCGGGCAGCCAAGGGGCCAAGATAACTCGTTTTTCAATCCTGTTTTCTAGGGTATCGGGTAGGTTTTTAAAGAAATCAAATCCGGTTGCTTTCTCAATAGAATCGACCGGAACGGCGTACCATTCTACCGGTTCAGAACATTGGTCGTTGGGCATAATAAAACCAATGGCCGAGCGGGTTTTGGGGTTGTAGGCTACCTTCCAGTAGCGTTCGGGCAAACTCATTTGGTTGACGCTTTGCGCTACTTTCGGCATGCCTGCATACAGAAAGGGCCCAGTAACCACAAATATATCGGCGTTGTGTTGTTGTACAATGTCGCGTAAAAACCCTTCTAGCCTTGCCCATTTGCCTCGGTTTAACGCCGGGCGTTGGGGCGACATATTGGAATAATAATACGAGGCGGCCAAAGCAGAACGCGACCATTTAAAATCGGCCGAAGGGGCCAAATGGCCCCGGTCAAATCCATACCCTTTGTAGGAATATCCCCCTTCGGGTTTTGGTGTTTTGGTAAAGTAATCCTCATCAACGGCACTGCCTGTTTTAATTAAGGGGTCAACCATAAATTTATTGGTGCGGCCCTCGCTGCCCGATTGGATGTCTTTTAAAATGATGTGGGCCACCCATTTAGCCTGTTCATGTTCTTCGTCGTAGGCCAACACAAATCCCGGATGCGAAATTAAATCCGGGTCGGACGAAGGCCAACCCATTTCATGCAAGCGCTCCCGAATGTCGTTTAATTTTAATACCTGAAGGGAATCATCAATGGTCAATTCTTGTCGAATAAGCCGTTGTTTTTCCTTTTCTAGCTTTTCGATGATAATTCGGCTCTGCCCCGAAATAGTACCGGTTATCCAAAACAAGAGCAAAGCTGCTGACAGACACTTTTTCATGCTCAATATTACAAAGAATAGACGAGATGTTTATCCGGTATGCAAGTCCTTACAGGTCCTTTTTTCGAAGTGGCTCGCCCACCTTGGCATAAGCGAATCGCTGCGAACGGGCCAAACCGGCATACCCATCTAAACCGTTAGAAACCGCGGCTTGCATTTGCTCTAAGCGTAAAAACCCTTCGGCAGAAACAAATTCCTTGTTCAATCGCATCCATTCTAATTTTAACACCACCAAAATGGTTGCATTGGCCTGTATGGTGTGTTCTTCTATGGGGCGCAATCCCAATTGCAGGGGAGATTCGGCCACCGTTGGACTCAGGTATCCGCCATGGAATTCTGGTTTTAGCCCTACGGCATCAAATTCCGAAATTTCTTCGGCAAAAGACGCTGAAGATTGGTGGGCCTGGGGCACCATGCTTTCTGAAACCAGATTCAAGGTGCATTCATTGTTCCTGATTAAATTCGAATAGGAATGCCGCGGCACCGTCAAGGGTCTAAACAAAATTCCAATCAGGGGAGGATTTGCTCCGACGTGAACCAAATTAAAGAATAAGCCCAAATTTGGCGTTCCATTGGGGTGGCTTGTGCCCATCAAAAACAAACTTCGAGGGCCTGCAACTGCATTCATCAAGGTGCGCCGATAAACGGAATCCCAGCCCTCAATCTGTTCAACTGAAATGAATTCCATTTACAACAGCCTTAAATTTCCCATCCCGTTGTCTGGGTGAAGAATCTGTCCGCTTAGCCCGGCGGCATCTGAACCCAAAAGAAAAGCGGCAAGTCCCGCCAATTCTTCTGGCCCGCTGATTCGGTTTAGGGGGTGCCTTTTTTGGCTGTTTTCCCTCTTTTCTGGACTGCCCAGCAGCCGCTCAGCCATAGGCGTATCGGTAATGGAAGGGGCAATGGCGTTGACCCTGACCTTGGGAGCCCATTCGGCAGCCAAGGACCTGCACAATCCCTCAACAGCTCCTTTGCTGGCTGCGATCGAAGCGTGATAAGGCATGCCCGTTCCTACGGCAACTGTGCTAAACAAAACAACAGAAGCCTTGCCCGAAGCCATCAGCGCTTTTTCACTGCGTTGAAGCACCCGCACAGCCCCCATCACATTAATGGTCCAATCGTTTTGCCAATCTGAGGGGCGCAACCCACGAAACGGTTTTAAATTAATGCTGCCTGGGGCATACACCAATCCATCTAAAGATTCAGGCACATTTAATTCCTGGTGTTCATCTGACGCATCGTACATTTCCCATTCCCCCAAGCCAGGTTTGCGGGAACGGGTTAAAACCCGGTGGCCCGAGTCAAGCAAGCGCTGGGCCAATGCTGCCGATATTCCAGAACTGCCTCCTACAATTAAAATGGTATTGCTCATCTATTTTCTTTGTGGTTGAAACACCTGGCTTGTAATTTTGTTTGTTAATTACATGAATCAACAGAAAAAAAACACCATCGTTGTTGTTGGAGCAGGCATTGCGGGCCTGAGTGCAGCACTTCGGCTAAGCAATTCAGGCCACGATGTTGTGGTGTTTGAACAAAATTGGATGGTTGGCGGCTGCGCAGGAACCTACCTCAGAAAACACCATAAGTACGAATCGGGAGCCACCACCTTGGTAGGCCTTGAAGACTATATGCCCCTAGGAATGATTGTGCGGGAAACGGGTTTAAACATTCAGCCGGTGCGCCTGCAAATACCTATGCAAATTCATTTTCCAGGCAAAGAAGTCTTAACCCGGCACGAATCGTTGGAACCTTGGATTGAAGAGGCGGAATCTTTTTTTAAATGCAAACAAGCGGGTTTTTGGAAAGAGGCGTATGGCTTGGCCGATACGGTGTGGCGGGCCAGCACCAAATACTTGGATTTTCCCCCAGCAAACCTCAAAGAGGCCTTGGGTTCTGCCATGAAATTTAAGCCGGCCGAATGGCAGGTCTTGCAAAAGGCCTTTGTATCAACCCGCCGTTGGATGCAGAAATCAAATCTACCCCTTCAAGGCCCTTTTATGGACTTTGTGAATGCCCAATTGTTGATTACCGCCCAAAACGATGCCGAAAACACCAATGCCGCATTTGGTGCGGCCGCCTTGGCTTATCCTTTGTTTCCAAATTATTATTTGCCCGGAGGAGTAGGTAAATTAAGCGAGGCCATGGCCGATTTAGCCATGAAACGGGGGGTGCAGTTTTACCTTCGAACCCCCATTCAGTCTATTCGGAAAGCATCGAAGGGATATGTGGTTCAGGCCGAGGGCCATTCCATTTATGCCCAACAGGTTGTGTCTGCCATTCCGGTAAACAATCTGATTGAATTGTTGGGCGAACGCCCCAAAGGAATCCGCGATGTTCGAACCGAGGATCAGCTGTGGTCGGCATTTCAAACCAGTTTTTCTGTTAAGCAATCCCTGCCATTTCCAGCGCTCCACCATCAAATCCACCTTGAACGCCCCATTCCATCTTTGACAGGCAACACCCTTTTTGTCAGTTTTTCGCATCCCGACGACCGGGAACGGTCGCCCGAGGGCAATTTGGTGGTTTCGGTTAGCACCCACATAAATTTGCCGTCTGAATGGAATCCAGATAAAAAGGCAGAGGTTGAATCCGACATTCTACAGGTGCTTAGAGACCGCGGTTTTTTAAATGCCCAACCCGACTATGTGCATTCTGCGGCCCTTGGAAGTTGGCAAAAATGGACAGGCCGTGCCTTTGGGGCCGTTGGAGGCTACCCTCAAATCAAAGGGCTGTTGCCTTGGAAAATGAACACGGCTTATTCGGGCTGGCCTGGGCTCTGGCTTGCCGGCGATACCGTTTATCCGGGGCAAGGAATTCCTGGTGCTGCCCTTTCAGGGTGGATTGCCGGCAAGCGTTGCCTAAAATAAAAAAACACACAGAGCCCTTGACACTCTAAAACCGCTTCCGTATCTTTGAAAAGTCGATTCGATTCAACTCCCCAAGGCCATAAGTGAAACCGATACGTTTTCGGACACATTCATGTAAATCATGTACTTATGGTGCGTTTTGTTTTTTCTTTTGTCGTTTTTTTATCGCTTTCGTTTGGCCTGCATTCCGCAACGGCAACTCAGGCAGATTCAAGTCCATTGTCCTTGAACAATGCCAATCCAGAAGGGGTTATTGTTGAAATCCACATTGTTTTCGGTCGGCAACGCCCCGAAGGGGAATGCCGGGGTTTTGGCATCTGCGATTTCGTGTTGGTCATCAAAGGGGGCATTTCGGCCCAAAACGACCGAACCGGTTTTGCTTCGGCCAGCCAAACTACCAATCGAAAATTGAAATTGGTGTTTGACCAAAATTTCGGCATGAGCCGGGGAGCGTACGATACCTTTTTCTCGAAAGGAAAATTCCTGATTGAGGTTGATACGGTTCTTCCTGCAAATGTGTGCCGCAAGTTGGGTTTGCCTGAAGGCTATCGAATCCGGCCGGGCAATTATCCCATTGAACGCAGCGGGTCAACGTTAACTTTAATCCTTTGAAACGGCTCATTTGGATCGGTGTGATGGCGGCCCTGCCGCTTTCATGCCTTCCCTTTTTGCTGGGGGTTACCAGTCCAAAACAAGTTCAAACATCCGACTTGGCGCGCTGGGGGAAAAAGCGAAATTGGCCGGCTCATCATTTAGGATATTTGGATTCACTGGCTTGGTACAATACGTTTTACCACCTGCCTCGGTTGCCCTCGGTTTGGGTGTTTAATGGGCAGGGTTTGTTGATGTACCGACGCAGCAACACCGATTGCGATAAAACCTTTTTGTATTTTCTGCAGGTCGGCGATTTAACACGCCGATTGCCATTGGATTCCATGCCTTGGGATCAGCGGGCAGCAGGTTGGAGAATGCTGAACGGAAAGCCATTGCCCCTTCCAAATGGAAAACCTAGGGTGGTTTCCCTTTGGACCTGCTACACCCCCGGTTTGCACCGCTGGGTCGATTCGGTAGAAAATCGCCTGAATTCCAGAAAGGAAGAGGAATGGGAGCATTGGATTGTAAGTGCAGATTGGGTGGGCTGGAAGCCTTAATTGGCGATTTTGCCTTCCCTTGGAAGCACTTTAACCTGTTTGCCGTTAGGCTTGTAAGCTTGATTTTTATTCGGTTCTTAGGCCACAATACCCCCGTTCAAAGGGGTTGCCTTTTAGCTGCTTTTTGGGTTCTATTGTGCCCAGAATACAATGCCCATCTTCAGGCCCAAGACAGCCTCAATGCTGCCCGGCATAGCGACCATTCTTTTCGGCTTGCCATTGCGGGTCAAGGGTTCTTCTCAAAAAACTGGCAAGGAGAATTGCAAGCGCAAAACGTGTGGTTGTTCAATGTGCAAATGCAATCAGACCTAATTTGGCGGAAAGGGCGTTGGTCGTTTCAGATTCCAATGGTGTTGGAAGGCCAGGCAGCCTGGATACCCGATTCGCTGTACTCCATTGGGAATGACCGCCTTGTTGTTGGCAGTAGGCTGGGGTGGAGAATGGCCGGCCAAGATAGTTTGCCCCATTCCTTGCACCTAGAATACGGGCAGCGGCTCGAAACCCGCTGGCTCCCCAAACCCTGGTTGCAAAAGCTCAGGTCTTTTTCAAAAGGGCAAATCCCCGAATCTGCTTACGAAACAGAACCCTTTTTATTGAACCCAGGCATTGTTTTTCTTTCTTTCGGCTTGACCTGCCGCCTGTGGAACAACCTGAGGCTGCATGCAGGATTGGCAGGTGCGAAACTGAATTTTGTTTTGAATAGGTTTGCAGGGGCCGATACCAATGCTGTCGGTGTCTGGGGAATTGAACCCATGGGAACAAATCCCCACCTACAATGGGGCTGGAATGCCGAAATGCAGTGGGAAAAGAAAGGCAAGCATGGAGAAACATATTTGCTTCAAGCCCATTTTTTTTCTCCTCCAGAGCTCCTGCAATCTTGGTCGGGAAGAGGAAAAGCCGAACTGAATTTTCCTGTGTACAAAGGTTTTTCTTTGGGCTGGCAGGCGCAATGGAGCTATGAGCCTGCTCAATTTCGTGGGCATCAATGGCAGCAATCCATCTTCCTGCGGTTGGGAGTGGCAGGCAGCCCATGAAGGCCGTTGCTTGGATTGGGCAAAGCCTTGTTTTTAGCCAAAATGAAATCTTATGGGCTTCGAAAGCCGGAGCGGTTTTTAATGTTGGCGGCACATGGCCGCCAAATTGGGAATGTCGCTAAGAACCCAGGAGGGTGTTTTTGGGAGCTTCCCCATTTTTGAACACCCTATCAATACCGAAGTAGGTGCTGGGGTTTGGGCGAACGGCTGATGGAGGCTATTTCTATCGGTTCTGGCTTTAACCTATTTTTACTGGCCCCAAAAGCACAGCATCTGTGCCATATTGTCAGTCGGAATTTAGGGGTTGGGGCAGTTTGTCCACTTTCCAATGAAAAATTGACGCGTATGTCAGCTAAATTGCCTTTGGCATACATTTCGCTAAGGGAATGCAAAAATTAACCAATATGTCACACTTAAGTATTAAACCATTGGCAGACCGCGTAATCGTGGAGCCAGCAACAGCTGAAGAAAAAACGGCCGGAGGTCTTTACATCCCAGACACGGCGAAAGAAAAGCCTCAGCGGGGAACCATCGTTGCCGTAGGCGACGGCAAAAAAGACGAGCCCATGACTTGCAAAGTAGGTGATGTGGTGCTGTATGGTAAATATGCTGGCACCGAAATCAACCACGACGGAAAAGATTTTTTAATCATGCGCGAGTCTGACATTTTTGCAATCATTTAATTTTTTTCAACCCTCTTAAAAACCACAAAAAATGGCTAAAGACATTTTATTTGACATTGACGCTCGGACAAAATTAAAAGTCGGCGTTGACGCATTGGCAAATGCGGTAAAGGTAACTTTAGGGCCAAAAGGTCGGAACGTTATCATTGAGAAAAAATTCGGAGCTCCCTCTGTAACCAAAGATGGTGTGAGCGTTGCTCGTGAAATTGAACTGGCAGATCCCATTGAAAACATGGGTGCCCAAATGCTGAAAGAGGTGGCTTCAAAAACTGCCGACATAGCCGGTGATGGAACAACCACCGCTACCGTTTTAGCCCAAGCGATTGTAACTGCTGGTTTAAAGCACGTGGCCGCCGGAGCCAATCCTATGGATTTGAAGCGGGGCATAGATAAAGCCGTTTCTATTGTAGTGGCAAATCTGCGTGCGCAAGCAAAAGAAGTGGGTGGCGACTCTCAAAAAATTGAGCAAGTGGCAACTATTTCGGCCAATTCCGACAGCACCATTGGCAAATTGATTGCCGAAGCCATGCAGCGTGTAGGTCAGGAAGGCGTAATTACCGTTGAAGAGGCCAAAGGCACCGAAACCGAAGTGAAAGTGGTTGAAGGTATGCAGTTTGACCGCGGCTATCTATCGCCCTACTTTGTAACCAACGCCGAGAAAATGGAGGTTGAATTAGAGAATCCGTACATCCTGATTTACGATAAGAAAATCAGCAGCATGAAGGATTTGCTTCCCGTTCTTGAAAAAGTAGCTCAAAGCGGACGCCCTTTGTTGATTATATCAGAAGAAGTGGACGGAGAGGCGTTGGCAACCCTTGTGGTTAATAAACTGCGCGGAACCCTGAAAGTTGCCGCAGTAAAAGCTCCAGGTTTTGGTGACCGCAGAAAAGCCATGTTGGAAGACATAGCTGTTCTAACCGGCGGTATTGCCATCAGCGAAGACCGTGGATACAAATTGGAAAACGCCGACATTACCTTCTTGGGCAAAGCCGAGAAAGTGGTCATCGACAAAGACAATACCACGGTAATAAACGGAGCTGGCAACAAAGAGGAAATCACGGCCCGTGTAGGTCAGATTAAAGCTCAAATGGAAACCACAACTTCCGACTACGACCGCGAAAAACTACAAGAGCGCTTGGCTAAGTTGTCGGGCGGTGTAGCTGTGCTCTATGTGGGTGCTGCTACCGAAGTAGAAATGAAAGAGAAAAAGGACCGGGTTGACGATGCCCTGCACGCTACACGCGCTGCTGTAGAAGAAGGAATCGTTCCCGGTGGTGGTGTTGCTTACATCCGCACCATTAAAGCTCTTGATGGCTTTGCTGGCGAAAACGACGACGAAACCTTTGGGGTTAACATCATTCGTCGGGCCCTAGAGGAGCCCCTGCGCCAAATTGTAGCCAATGCAGGCCAAGAACCCAGCATCGTTATTCAACGGGTTAAAGAAGCCAAAGAAGACGAAGGCTACAACGCCCGCACCGAAACCTTCGAGCCCATGATGAAGGCTGGGGTTATCGATCCGGTAAAGGTTACCCGCGTTGCCCTAGAAAACGCCGCTTCTATTGCCGGTATGTTGCTCACCACCGAGTGTGTTATTGCCGACAAGAAAGAAGAGTCGAAGGCTCCTTCCATGCCTCCTATGGGCGGTGGAATGGATTATTAATCCATTCAATTTCAAATTTCTTAAGGGCGGCCATTTGGTCGCCCTTTTTTTGTGCCCAACCTTCATTCTTTACCTTCAATTCATACCTAAAAGGTACCTTTGGGTTTAGATAGCAAGTATTTATGAAAAAAACAGTTCGTATTTTTCTGCTGGCCGCTTTCGTCCTTTTCGGAAATGCAAGCCTGCGGCTTCAGGGGGTTAAAATTTCCAACCAAGGCGGCATTCCCGATTCCAGTGCAGTATTGGAGCTTCACAGTCAGAATCAGGGCTTTTTACTGCCCCGACTCACAACCGGCCAGCGGGACTCAATCGTTTCTCCAGCCCAAGGACTGATTGTTTTAAATACCAACACCGGCTGTTTAAACATGTACTTCGGCAGCGGTTGGCGGCAGGCCTGTTTTAATTGCGGATTCCCAGACCCCAGCATTTCGGTTTCTGGAAATGCCTGTGCGGGCGATACCCTACAATTTACCGCCAGTCCTTTGCCCGGAGCAAGCTATTCTTGGACAGGTCCCAATGGATTTGCGGCGAACACCCCTTCCATTTCATTGCAAGGCATATCTGCCGCCGACACCGGTTGGTATCAAGTCAGCACCACGCTGAACAATTGCACCTCCAATCCGGCTTTTTACCATTTGGCTTTCGACACCCTGCCTGTTTTAAGCCTGAGCCCAGCCTTAGATACCATTGTTAGTGGAACCGCCACGTCCTTTCAGGTGGGCCTAAATATGCAGAACGCCACTGTGCATTGGACCCCAATATCGGGAAGTTCTATTGTTGGCGCCCAGCCCCAAACCGGTCTGTCTTTTCAACAGGTGCTGCAAAACAACGGATTGAATGCCAGCACCCTGCAGGTTTTGGTGCAGGCACAAAATTCCAGCGGATGCTGGGGCGCTTCCGATACGGCCAGGGTCTTAATTCCTTCGGGAAATGGGGGCAACGGCAGCGATGGCTCGATTGTGGTAAGCAGCAACAAAAATCTAAATACCGACATCCTTGCCGGTGGCCGCACCTGCGCCGATGGAATTTCGTATGCCTTGACCGCTCTCAACGATACTTCGGCTACCCTGCAATCTACCCCAGCAGCGGGTTGCTTGGCTCAGGGCGACGAAATTGTGTTGATCAACCTGCAAGGCACTCCATCCAACCACCCCAATGTAGGAAACAAAGAGTTTTTAAGGGTTAAGTCGGTCAGCAACAACCTGGTGGTGTTTGCAAGTTCCAAAAGCCAATTTTACGGCGATGGGGTATTGAACGACCAAAACATAGGAACCACAGCGGCCCATCAACGGGTGTTGCTGCAGCGGGTGCCCAATTACGGAAAAGTGAGCATCAATGCCGGGGTCACCCTAACTGCGGAAGCTTGGAATGGAACCACCGGAGGCCTGTTGTGCTTCCGTTCAAACGATACAGTTTTTGTACATGGAGCCATAGACATGAATGCCAAAGGCTACCGCAGCGCAGCGGTTTTTAATACCAACAGCGAAGACATTCGGGGGTATTCGGCTTTTCAACTTGGTATTTCAGGGCATGCCGAAGATAAATTCGGAACGGTTCAGTTTGCCAATGCGAATTGGGGACAAAGGACTTGTGGTGGGGGTTATGGTTCTGTTGGGGATTTGGCTATCCCTTCCGGACCAACCGAAAGCCAACCTGGCAATCCATATGGGTCAAACGACTTGTCTAAATGGTATTTGGGGTCTCCCGCCGGTTCTACGTATCAAGCCTATTCTACCGTGGTAAATCGAGGAGGAAACGGAGGGGGTATTGTGGCCGTATTTTTCAAAAGAATTGAGGTCCAAGGTGAGGTTCGCGCGGGTGGTGGTTCTGGGGTAAATACCCAATACAGCGCAACGGGCGGTGGAGCTGGGGGAAGTGTTCTTTTAAAGGGTGCAGAGTTGTGGTTGGGAAGCCAAAAGGTAAAGGCATTTGCTGGGCCACGGGGTGGAAATTATGGATGGGATCCAACTTGGCGACCTGGCGATGGCGCCGTTGGCCGCGTAGCCATTTACTACGGCCAAAGCTTAAGCGGCACCACCTTGCCGGCAGCCTACACCCAACAAGTTCCGTAAGGCAAGAGAAAGGGTTGGTTAACCGTTAACCTGTTGCTGGGCGGCATTGCTTTTACGGCCTTGGCCTGGCATGGGCATTTAAAATTTGGTCATTGGAAACCCATACAAAAATGAGTGCTTTAGGATGCAATACCCTTGGTGGTGTTCTTGCTTTTTGGGGCCTTGTTTTTTCATATTAGCCCTTAAAGAGGAAGCACCGCCTTGCATTGGTTTTTTGGGTGCTGCCCGTCTATTTCGCCTTCCCTAGCCCGAAAAAACCTGCTATCCTGTGCAAAACCCCCAAAACAAAGGCAGCACTAAAATTCTAAAAAACCGCTTTAACCCCTTTCCTTCAGTCCTTGAATGTGGTATCTTTGCCCGCATGAGTTCAATGGTGCATATTACACTTCCCGACGGCTCGGTTCGGGAATACCCAAGCGGAACAACCGCCATGCAGGTGGCCGAATCCATTAGTCAGGGGCTTGCCCGCCAAGTCCTTGCTGCCCGTATTAATGACGAACTAAAAGAAGCTTCAACGGCGCTGACGAACGATTCCACGCTTCAATTGCTTACCTGGCAGGATTCAGAAGGGAAATCCGCCTTTTGGCACTCCAGCGCCCACGTATTGGCCGAAGCTGTTCAGGCTCTGTATCCACACGCCCTGTTTACCATTGGCCCCGCCGTTGAAAACGGGTTTTATTACGACATTGATTTTGGGGCACAGGCCCCAGGAGCCGATGATTTGCAGCGCGTAGAAGAAAAAATGATGGAACTGGCCCGGCAGGAAAACGAATTTAAGTTGTATTCCATTTCCAAAGCCGAGGCCCTTCAATACTATGCCCAGCGCAACAATCCCTACAAGCTAGAACTGATTGAAAACCTAAGCGATGGGGAGATTACCTTTTGCGACCAAGGCAGTTTTACCGACTTGTGCCGAGGGGGGCACATTCCAAACACCGGTTACATTAAGGCGGTTAAATTGCTGAATTTGGCAGGGGCTTATTGGCGGGGCAACGAAAAAAACAAACAGCTGGTGCGCATTTACGGCGTTTCTTTTCCGAAGCAGAGCATGCTCAAGGAGCATTTGGACCTGTTGGAAGAGGCCAAAAAACGCGACCATAGAAAACTCGGTCAAGAGTTGGGGCTGTTTGCCTTTAGCCAACGCGTAGGGAAAGGATTGCCCTTGTGGCTGCCGAAAGGGGCTGCCCTTCGGGAGCGGCTCGAGCAGTTTATGCGCAATGCCCAGCGCAAGGCTGGATACCAGCCTGTTATTACTCCCCACATTGGAAGCAAGGCCCTGTATGAAACCAGCGGGCATTGGGAGAAGTATGGCGCCGATAGTTTTCAGCCCATCGAAACGCCCGAAGAAGGGGAGCTCTTTATGCTTAAGCCCATGAATTGCCCGCACCACTGTGAAATTTACAATGCCGAGCCTAGAAGTTACCGCGATTTGCCTTTGCGCCTGGCCGAGTTTGGAACGGTGTACCGCTACGAGCAAAGTGGGGAGCTGCATGGCTTGACACGGGTGCGCGGATTTACCCAAGACGATGCCCATATTTTTTGCCGGCCCGACCAAGTCAAGGACGAATTTGTTAAAGTCATTGATTTGGTTTTATATGTGTTTAAATCCTTGGACTTTACCGATTTCCGGGCTCAGGTGAGTTTGCGTTCTAAAGAAGACCGAAGCAAATACATTGGCTCGGACGAAAACTGGGAAAAGGCCGAATCGGCCATTGTTGAAGCTGCCGCCGAGCGTGGCCTTAAAACGGCGGTGGAGTACGGAGAAGCCGCATTTTATGGCCCTAAACTTGATTTTATGGTTAAAGATGCATTGGGACGAAGCTGGCAGTTGGGAACCATTCAGGTCGATTACAACTTGCCAGAACGGTTTGAACTGGAATATACGGGGCAAGACAACCAAAAACACCGCCCAGTGATGATTCACAGGGCCCCGTTTGGATCTTTAGAACGATTTGTGGCAGTTTTGACCGAACACTGCGGCGGAAATTTTCCGCTTTGGTTGAGTCCAGAGCAGGTAGTTGTGCTTCCAATCAGCGACAAATTCCTCGACTACGCTGAAAAAGTTGCTGATTTATTGAATAATTCCGATATTCGCACCCTCGTTGACCGACGTACTGAGTCTATCGGCCGCAAAATTCGCGACAATGAAATGCGTAAACTCCCGTTTATGCTGATTGTTGGAGAGAAAGAAGAGGCCGAGGAATCTATTTCGGTTCGCGAGCATGGAAAAGGAGATTTGGGCTCGATGAGCATTCTAGAGTTCAAGAACCGGATCCATGACGACATAAACAGGCAATTGAATCATTAACTTAAAGAGAATAAATTCTGAGACAGCGTACTCCGTTTAGGCCTCGGCGGCAACAGGTAGAGCCGGAGCATAAAATTAACGACCGAATTCGGGCCCAACAGGTTCGTATGGTGGGAGATAACGTTGAACCTGGTATCTATTCACTGAGAGACGCCTTGCGGATGTCGGAGGAACAAGAACTCGATTTGGTGGAGATCGCTCCCCAAGCCGAACCTCCAGTGTGCAAGGTCATTGATTACAAGAAGTTCCTGTACGACCAAAAACGTAGGCAAAAGGAAATTAAAGCCAATGCCTCAAAAGTGGTTGTAAAGGAAATTCGCTTTGGCCCTCAAACCGATGACCATGATTTTCAGTTTAAACTGAATCATGCCAAAGGGTTTCTAAACGAGGGAGCTAAAGTGAAAGCCTATGTGTTCTTTAAAGGTCGGTCGATTGTATTTTCAGACCAAGGTGAGGTGCTTCTGCTCAAATTTGCCCAAGAATTGGAAGAATTCGGCAAAGTAGAAAACCTGCCCAGTCTGGAAGGCAAGCGAATGACCATGATGATTGGTCCAAAAAAGAAAAAGTAACCACCCTCTGGGTTTAATTGATACGCCTTATGCCAAAGATGAAAACCAATTCAAGTGCCAAAAAGCGGTTTACCCTAACAGGCACTGGCAAAGTGAAGCGCAAGCATGCCTTCAAACGCCACATTCTGACCAAAAAATCAACCAAACGGAAGCGCAATTTGACGCACTTTACCTTGGTTGACCCTGCCGACCAAGCAAATGTTCGCTTGATGTTGTTGAAGTAAATCTATTTTTTTTAATCGTTAAAACCCAATACCGATGCCACGTTCCGTTAACAAAGTAGCCTCAAAAGCCAGGAAAAAGAAGGTCCTGCAGTTGGCCAAAGGATCCTTTGGCCGTAGAAAAAACGTGTGGTCGGTTGCAAAAAACTCTGTTGAAAAAGGCCTTGGCTACGCCTACAGAGACCGTAAAACCAAAAAGCGCAATTTCCGTGCTTTGTGGATTCAACGGATTAATGCAGCCGCACGCATGCACGACATGAGTTATTCCCAATTCATTGGGGCCGTTCACAAATGTGGACTTGAGCTCAGCCGCAAAACTTTGGCCGACTTGGCTTTGAACAATCCCGAGGCATTCGCTGCCGTGGTTGCTCAAGTTAAGGCCTAATTTTTCTTTTTTCTATTGATAAATCCTCCGTTTTGGGGGATTTTTTTTTGTTTTTTAGGGCGGGTAGCCGGGCTTTCACAGGTAGTCCGCGTCCAAAAGGGTTGGTCCCAGCGGCGTTGCGCGGGCTCCTGAAGTCGCCTGCGCCGCGCGCGGGCCCATACCCTTTCGGCCTTGCGGGCAACCTTGTTCAATCCCGCCCGCAGCCTCCATTCCGAAAGGCTTTTCAAAATAATAATGGGCGGATTGAAGCAGGTGGCCGCGGCAGGGATTGACGTAGCTAGCCCGCAAAGGGCAAGCTGTTGGGCAGTGCCGGGGCAAAAGAGCGACCTTGGGAGCTACTTTTGCCCCTGCACTGCCACAGCTTGAACTGCGGACTAGCAAGGAAAGCCCGCCTGCCGCCCAAATTATTTGAATCTTTTCGCCCCAAATGCAATGCGTGACCTGCATCACTTTTTTTCAGGGTATATCCCCGTACCTTTGTACTCAAGTGCAGGATGGTCTGCAAATTCATAATTTCCGCCTATGAACTCCTTTTATATTGAACAATTGTACACCGGTTGCCTAGCGCAAGGAGCCTATTATGTTGAATCTGATGGTGTTGCGGCGATTATTGACCCGCTTCGCGATACGCGGGTGTACGAAGAACGGGCGCATGAGCGGAATGCTCAAATTCGCTACATACTTGAAACGCATTTTCATGCCGATTTTGTGTCGGGACACTTGGATTTAGCTGCTAAAACGGGCGCTCCCATTGTTTTTGGCCCTTTGGCGAAGCCTGAATATGCCATTCATTCTGCTGCCGACGGCGAAATTTTGCCCCTGGGAAACGTGAGCATTAAAGTGCTGCATACCCCTGGGCATACCATGGAATCGACCTGCTATTTGCTGCTGGACGAACATCAACAACCCCGGGCCCTGTTTAGCGGCGATACTTTGTTTATCGGCGATGTAGGTCGGCCCGATTTAGCCGCAAAATCCGATCTGTCTGTCTCCGATTTAGCCTCGCATTTGTTTGACTCTTTGCGCACTAAAATTATGGTTTTGCCAGACGATGTTGTGGTGTATCCTGCGCATGGGGCCGGCTCAGCCTGCGGAAAAAACATGTCGAAGGAAACCACCGACACGCTTGGAAATCAAAAGAAAACAAACTACGCCTTAAATGCCGCCCTGACTCGGGAGCAATTTATTGCCGAGGTAACCGAGGGTTTGTTGCCGCCTCCAGGCTATTTTCCCGAGAACGTGCGCATGAACAAACAAGGCTACCGCAGTTTAGACATGCTTAAAGAAAAAGGCTTGCGGGCCTTGTCGGCAATCGAAGTAGAACAGATTGGGGGCGACCGGCAGGCCTTGGTGTTAGATGTCCGTTCGCCTCAGGCCTTTACCGATCTGCACATTCCGGGTTCCATCAGCATTGGGCTTGATGGGCAGTTTGCTCCTTGGGTGGGCGCCTTGATTCCCGATATCATGCAGCCTTTGATTTTAATTGCCGAGCCGGGAAGGGAAGAAGAAGCTTTGACTCGACTTGCCCGCGTTGGGTACGACGGCGTATTGGGATATTTGGACGGGGGTTTGGATGCTTGGCAGAAAGCCGGATTCGAAACCGATAGCGTGGCCAATATATCTGCACTGCAGCTAAAAGAAATGCCAATGGAGGCCTTGTTGGTGGTAGATGTACGAAAACCGGGCGAGTTTATAAGCAGCCACATTCCCACAGCGGTTTCGGCTCCCTTAGAGGATTTGAATGCGCATTTGTCTGTATTTTCAAGCGATAAAACCCACTACCTGCATTGTGCGGGAGGCTACCGTTCGGTGATTGCTGCATCGATTTTGAAAAGCCGGGGCATTCACAATTTGGTGAATGTATTGGGTGGTTTTTCAGCGATCAAAGAAGCAGGGATTGCGGTTAGTCAAGAGGTTTGTCCTACCACTTTAAAGTAAATTGCCATGACATTTCAGGAAATTATTCAAGGGGAAACCCCCGTTTTGGTGGACTTTTTTGCCACTTGGTGTCAGCCTTGCCAGGTGTTGGCTCCCACCTTAGAACAGCTGGCAGCCCGGCATGAAAACACCTTGCGTATTTTAAAGGTAGATGTGGATAAAAATCCGGCGGCGGCCACGAATTATCAGGTGTCGGGCGTCCCGACGCTAATCTTGTTTAAACAGGGAAAAGCCGTATGGAGGCAAAGTGGAGCCCTGCCTTTGCATGCAATTGAGCAGGCCTTGGCTCCGCATTTGGCGGAATAAGAAATCGGTAGGCCATGAATCCAGAATTTTGGAATCAAAAGTTTCGTGAACAGCCTGCGTTTTATGGCTCGCAACCCAATGCGTGGCTAAAAGAGCATGTGGACATTCTGCCCCCCGGACGGCTTTTGCTGCCGGGCGAAGGCGAAGGTCGAAATGCCCTATATGCACTCAAGCAAGGTTGGAGGGTACAGGCCTTTGACCAAAGTGAAGTGGCTCGAGCCCATGCGGTATTGGCTGCGGGCGAATGGGCTGAATTCCTGGATTACCGAATTGAAAATTTGGCCGAGGTGGAATTGGAAGAGGGCGCTTTTGATGCGGTGGGTTTGATTTACATTCATCTGCCGCCGCCCGTTCGGCAGGCTTTTCACAAAAAGGTTGCTGATGCATTAAAGCCGGGAGGCAAACTCATTCTGGAAGGCTTTGAACCTAGGCAATTGCCGATGAGCTCTGGAGGTCCAAAAGACGAAGCGATGCTGTTTACCTTAGACCAGATTGCGGCTGACTTTCAGGGCCTAAAACTGCTGCATTTGGACTATGCCCAGCTTGTATTAAACGAGGGGCCGGGGCATCGAGGGCCTGCTTTTGTTCTGAGGTTGTTGGCCGAACGGGTATGACCCTGAAATTTCGCTCAGCGTACCATCAATTTTTGTTCCTGCTTCTGATTGCCTTGACGGAAAACAATGCGGTACATGCCTGCAGGCCAATTCGTGGTATCGAAAAACAAGGTTTGGTTTCCGGGGGAATAGGTTTTGGGCTCCCAGTGTAGCATTTTTCTGCCCAACAGGTCTTGGATTTCAAGCTCAATCGGTTCAGCGTGTTGAACCTGCAGGGGCAAAACGGTAATTCCTGAAGAAGGATTGGGGAAAACAGGTTCCGAAAATGGACTGGGGTCTGGGGCTAGATTCATGCTGCCTAGAACCTTAAATTTCCAATGCCCAAGGGGGGCGGTTAAGGGGCGCACCTGGGATTTTCCAGAATTCGCCTGGGCTGAAATGTAGTAAAATACTTGATTTCCCCCAGAAATCCAGGGCAATTGAGTTTCCCATATTTCGGTTGAGCTTATTTGAGGGCTCATGGGTAGGGTTTGAAATCCTTGGCTGGTATCGGTGGTGTAATGCAAGGTTGCAGATGCGATGCCAGAGCGGTGCAGAATTTCGGCCGAGAAGGCAAAGGGGCCATTGCTCCAGGAATCGGATAGGGGTTGGTGCGAAATGTACAAAGGGTCATTCACTCCCACGCTGTGCGTAATGCAATGAATGGCTCCGCTCTGGCTGATGATGCGTTGGTCTAAATCGGGGTTGCTGTTGAAATTGTCGCAGTCAATACCCAATACTCGATAACCGGGTAGATTTTGGCGTAGAATGCGTAGGCCGGTGGTGTCGTATTGTTCGCGGTACACAGGCACAAGTACGGTTTTATTGATAAAAACCGAATTGGTGTAGGTACGGTAATACGCACCGTCGTCGGGGTGAAGTCCGGAGGTACTGGGGGGCATGGGTATGCGAATCAGTGTGAATGGGCTGCCCCATTTGGTTTGGTATTGGCTGAGCAGGTATTGGATGTTGGCTTCAATTTGGGGGCCGTCTGCCACTCCTTGGGGATATTCGCCCACCAATAGGGTTTGTTCATCCAGCAATTTCATGTGCATATCAATGTGGTGGATTCCATCGTAGGGCAAGTTGGTCATTTTGCAATACGAATTCATGCCCATAAAGGCATCGATGGTTTGATCCACTTCGGCGGGGGTTTTTCCGGGGCTGTAATAGGGATTTCCGGGTTCATTTTCGTCTAGGACCAATTCAGAGGAAAAAAAGTTGCCAGAGCCATCGCTCATAAAGTTGCCACCGGTGTGCACAAGGTGGTTAGGGTTGGCATAGGTTTGGTATAAAGGGAGGCCAAGAAGTTGGCTGTAGTGTTCGGGTATGGCGTTGTCGTTGGGGCGGGGTCGGTTGTAAATCCAATCCACTAAAATCAGGTCGCCCACTTTGTCGCGGTAAACGGAATTGGCGGCATAATCGCGGATCCAGATGGAATTAAAGGGCACTTCAAGAAATTTGAGGTTGGGGCTGAGGGGAATGTTGTGGGAAAGAAGGTTGTTTTTTACGGTGTTTGAATCGGAGCAGTGGACAATGACCTTGGTTTCTTGTTGGGCATAGCGCACGATTTCGCGCAGAACGGCTGGGTAGCTGGTCCAGGTGATGACCAAAGCTTGAATCTCTTCCCATTCGGCCATGGTTCGCAGGGAACCACCGGGTGGGGTAGTAATTCCATTTCGCAGGCTCATTTGCGATTCAAGGTAAGCCGGCATGGCTTGGGCTTCACCGGGAGCGAAACCACGGGGCAGGCCAGCGCCTAAAATCTGAGAATTGAGGGGCGTTTGAAGGGAAAAACACAGAAATGCCAGGAGCGCAAGGAAAGGTAATTTCATGTTGGATTTATGAAAAAAATGCATGTTTCTTGGAAAACGGAACCTAGTTTAAAGGTAAGAAACCGACCTGGGAAATGGAGGGATTTCATATAAATGGGGATTAAGCCAGGGCATTTAGGATTTCGGTTGCGGCCTTAAGTTGTTCTGTTGGCTTGGCAAAACAAGCGCGTAGATATCCGGTATTTCGGCCATCGGAATAAAAAGGGCTCAGGGGAATTAAAGCCAGTCCTTTTTCTCGGCATAGCCATTCAGCGGCTTTTAGGTCGGACATTTTGGCCAAGGAATCGGGCATTTTTAGCAATTGGAAGTAGGTGCCTTTGCAGGGCAAAAGAGGAAAGGCACTGTCTTTTAATCGCAAGCGGAATGCATCTCGAAGTTCGGCATAGAAGCTTCCCAATTCTTCGTGGTGTTTTGGGTTTTGCATCATCAAATAGAACAGGTGCTGGCTGGCGCTGTGTACAGCGAACACTTGGAATTGGTGTATTTTCCGAAATTCCTTCATAATGGGGCTAGCTGCAACGGCATAGCCCAGCTTAAAGCCGGTAACGTGATAGGTTTTTCCGAAAGAAGAAACAACAATGCTGCGGTTTTTTAAGAGGGGGTCTTGCAGCACGCCGGCATGAGATTGGCCGTCAAAAACAATGTGTTCATACACCTCATCGCTGATGATAAAGGTGGGGTGGTTTTCGATTAGCCGGCCCAGTTTGGATAGGTCTTGGGCCGATAGCAAGCTGGCAGTGGGATTGTGTGGGCTGTTTATAACGATGGCTTTAAGGCCTTTTTTGAGTTCTCGGTCTAAGGCTTCCCAGGGAATTTCAAATTGAGTTCCTTCTAGGGCTAGGGGAACGGGAATGCCCCCATTCAGTAGAATGGCGGGGTGATAGGAGTCGTAAGCCGGTTCAAAATAGGCCACCCGGTCGCCCGTTTCAATTAAAGCGGTAAAGGCCGTGTACAAAGCTTGGGTGCCTCCGGCGGTAATTGTAATGTCGGTTTGGGGGTCGGCGTTAAACCCAAAGCGCTGAAAAACATGTTGGGCAATCGACTCCCGCAGCGGCAAATACCCTGGCATGGGAGCATACTGGTAAAGACCTTTTTTGCAGGCCTCTTGCAGGCCTTGCCAAATTTCGGGCGAGGGTTCAAATCCGGGGAAACCTTGAGCCAGATTAAGGGCATTGTGGGTTTGGGCCAATGCACTCATGTGGGTAAAAATGGAGGTGCCGGCCTGGGGCAGTTTGCTGGATAAAATAGGATTCACGCAGAAAAGAGATGGTGGTAAAGTTGGCCTATTCGGTCAATGCCTTTTAGGGTTATGGAATATTGATTTAGGGCTAAGCCTTTTAAATTGTAGCTGGGCAAAAAGAGGGTTTTAAAGCCTAATTTTTCCGCTTCGTTGATTCGAGCCTCAATGCGGTTAACGGGTCTGATTTCTCCGGTAAGACCTACCTCTCCGCTAAAGGCAGTTTTGCCTCCAATGGGTTGGTCTTCGGCCGAACTTAAGATGGCCGCCATGATGGCTAAATCGAGGGCGGGGTCTTCAACGCGTATTCCTCCTGTTAGGTTTAAGAAAACGTCTTTGGAACCTAGAGCAAATCCGCACCGTTTTTCAAGAACGGCCAGAAGCATGTTCATGCGTCGAAGGTCGAAGCCGGTGGCAGAACGTTGTGGGGTACCGTAAACGGCAGAGCTTACCAGTGCTTGAGTTTCGAGGAGAAGGGGCCGTATTCCCTCCATAACAATGCCGTGTGCCGTACCAGATAATTCTAGGGCGTGTTCGCTAAAAAGGGCACCTGAAGGATCGTGCACAGGATGTAGCCCTTGCTGATTCATTTCAAAAATGCCTATTTCGGAAGCTGGACCAAAGCGGTTTTTTTGAGCCCGTAGGATTCGGAATACGTGGTTTCGGTCTCCTTCGAATTGCAATACCACATCGACCATGTGCTCAAGGACTTTGGGTCCTGCCAGTTGCCCGTCTTTGGTAATGTGCCCAATCAATAGAACTGGGGTACCAGATTCTTTGGCATATTTTAAGAGGGCTGATGCGCTTTCCCGGACCTGAGACACCGAGCCCGGTGGGGAGTCTAAGGCTTCACTTTGAAGGGTTTGAATCGAATCGACAATAAGAAAATCCGGATTTTCTTTTTTGGCGGCAGCTACAATTTGTTCCACCAAGGTTTCGGTTAGGAGTCTTCCGTTGTTGGAGAGAACAGTGCCATTTAGAAGTCGTTCTGCTCGGTTTTTAATTTGGGGTGCACTTTCTTCTCCAGATACATACAGCACCTTTTTGGGATTCATGCCTAAGGTGGTTTGCAGCAGTAGGGTAGATTTTCCGATACCGGGTTCGCCGCCAAGCAATATAAGGGAACCGGGGAAAAGGCCTCCGCCTAAAACGCGGTCAAATTCCGACATAGAGGTTGAATGCCGTTCGGCATGCTCGACGGTCGTGATGTCGTCAAATGCTAAGGCTTTTGAGGGGCCAATGGATGATGAAATTCCTGAGGTGGGGCGGCTTATGACTTCTTCAACAAGGGTATTCCATGATTTGCAGGAAGCACATTGCCCTGACCATTTGGGATACGACGCCCCACAAGATTGGCAAAGAAAGGCGATTTTTGGTTTCGCCATGAATTATTGCGGGCCCTCTTCGGCGCGTACGAAATCCAATTGAGTAACAGAGCGGTCGGAGGCTCCTCCGGCATACTCATTGGTGCTAATAACCAGCACGTTTTCGTCGCAACGGTGAATCACGTATTCGGCAGCAATCATGCCAGAACCGGCTCCGGCAATGGTTTCAGAGAGGTAATTTAAAGTAAGAACCCGGTGGGATACTTCAGCGCGAAGGGTATAGCTTCCGGTATCGGAAACGTTGGTGTAGGGGTTGTAATATTCCACTCCGCCGTTGGGATAAAAACGCAATTCAAATGGGGGGTAAGAGGGATGAACCTCCCAAAGGCGCCAGCGGCCCAGCAATTGTTCTTCTGTATCTCCAAGGCAAGAGCTAAACGTAATCGCTAAGAAACCCAATGCCAGGGTGAAAAAACTGTTTCGGAAATTGAAAATTGCGCGCATAGAATAGAGTTAACCGTAGATTGGGTAAAGGTACATAAAATTTAGAAAACCTATTTGTGTTGCCTCGGGCCAATTTCTTTCATGTGCTGAATGATGTGGGTGGTTGATTGATTTGGAACGAGCGGAATCAGGATTGTTTCCCCTCCATACTGCCGAATGTAGTCGGCTCCCACTACCTGCGACAAGGAATAATCGCCGCCTTTTACCAGAACGGCGGGCTTGAGTGCTTGAATCAGTTCTAGCGGGGTATCTTCATCGAAGGGAATAACCGCATCAACCATTCGAAGGGCCTCGAGCAGAACTTGGCGTTCATGCAGGGGCCGGATGGGGCGTTCGGGGCCTTTTAAGCGTTGAATGGAGGCGTCAGAATTAAGCCCTACAATCAGTTTGTCGCCCAATTTTGAAGCGGCTTCCAGCAAACTTAGGTGGCCAGAGTGCAGCAAATCAAAGCAGCCATTGGTGAATACAATTCGCATTCCGTTGGATTTCCAGGCTTGAACCGAATCTGGTATTTTCATGGCTATTTCAAAACCGGTTTTTTGTTCTGGCTTGGTTGTAAATGGGGGCCGAAACAAGGCTAATGGAACCTGCAATCAGGACCAATAGTGTTTGAGCGGCCCAGATAATCCAGCCAAGAGCCAGGCCTTGGCCTTGAGGCACTCCTCCCAAATGAGGAAGAGCCAGCACCGCCGCTACAATCACAGGGAAAGCGCCTACCCCCCCAGGAACCAAAATAATGGCAATGGAACCGGCCGCCATAATGGCTAATGGGGGCAAGGGGCCTGCCGCCAAAATGTTGGGTAAAGCCGGAAAACAAGCCCATGTCATTAAATAATACAACAGCCAAATTAAGGCAGTGTACAGCCAGAACGTCTTTTTTTCTTGAACCAGAACCACCGATTTTAATCCTTCCCAAAAGCCCTTTGCCAAATTCAACCCTTTCAGATAGAGGGCCGAGATTTTTGCGTTTTTTCTGAGCAGAAAAAAGAAAAGGCCAACCAAAGCAAACAGGCCTAAAACAATCCAGCGCCACAATCCGCTAGAAGAGGAGCCAGAGGCCTGGGGGGCGGAATTTGAAGCGGTTGAGGCCAGGGCCTCGCGCATGGAATCTAGGTAAGGGAGTTGAACCAAAAACGCGATGGCCATAAACGTTAGAAGCATAAGTAAATCAACGGCCCGTTCGGCCACTACCGACCCCAATGCTTTGTCCATGGGAACTTTTTCAAAGCGGTTCAGCATTCCACAGCGGGTGATTTCGCCCAACCGGGGGACCAAAAGGTTGAAAAAGTACATGTTCATAACGGCAAAAAAGGCATTGGGTATAGAGGGATAGTACCCATTGACTTTTAGGAGGAGACGCCAGCGCAGGGCCCGAATGTAATGGCTGATTAGCCCCAGAACAATAGAAACGGCAAGCCAAAGGTATTCCGCTTCGCGCAGGGAGGCTAAGAATTGCGACTTGTCTTCCGGTTTCATTTGAATCCAGAACCAAACCACAATGCCGATTCCAAGGCTAAGGAAAAGCAAAATCTTAAAGGCCTCGATGGCTTTTTTTGCAGGTTTGGAGGAATGGCCTTCTTTATTCATGGTGCAAAAGTACAACCCCAGTATTACATTTCGGCTAAAAAGACGTTATCGATTAAACGAGTTTGACCTGCATAAAAGGCGACAAGAAGAATGGCAGCCTGGTTTTTGGGCCAATCTGCTAAGATGCCCAGGGTGCTTGGGTTGGCCAGTTCCAGATACTCCACAGAAATATCGGGCAGGGTAGAGCAGAGCTGTACAATCCCCTTTTTCCATTCGGCGAAAGTCTGCGTTTTTTGACCTATGCCGGCCTGATTTATGGCTTTAGCTACCTTGACGGCTTGCAGATATTCAGGGGGGCTTAGGCGTTGGTTTCTAGAACTCATGGCCAAACCTTGTTCGTCGCGCAAGGTCGGTGCCCCTTCAATTTTAATGTGTGGGAAGAACCTACGGCTCAATTCTTTCACTACCATGTATTGTTGATAGTCTTTTAATCCTAAAATTACTTCTTGCGGCTGAACATCTGAGAACAGTCGGTAAAGGACCTTGGCAACGCCCTGAAAATGCCCTGGGCGAAAGTTGCCTTCAAAACTTGACTCTAAAGCACCAAATTCAAACAAATGGGGGATGGGCTCTGAATACACGTCTTGGTATTGAGGCATGTACACAGCATTGCAGGCGGTTTTCTTGAGCAAATCAAGGTCTAGTTCCGGTGTTTTTGGGTACTGGTTTAGGTCTTGAGGGTTGTTGAACTGAAGCGGGTTTATGAAAATGGAAGCTAAGATTTGGTTGTTTGAGGCTAGGCCCTGATGAATTAAACTGAGGTGTCCTTGATGCAGGGCCCCCATGGTTGGGACAAAAGTTAGTCCTTCATTTTTGGCCTTCAAAGAAGACCTCCATTCCAACAGGTGGTTTCGACTGCTTATGATTTCCACAGGTTTGAATCTGTTTTGCCCGTTCTATAATCAAAAAAAATTAGCAATAGTGTTGGCAAAGAAACGTAAAGGCTTTCAATCCCAGCTTTTTTTTCGTTAATTTTGTATTTGAATTCAACCTTTTGGTTTTGGATGTGGCTTTAATCCGCCATCAACCGGCCGCTAAATTGCCTTATGGATAAGAAAAAAGTTCTTTTCATTTCGCAAGAAATGACACCCTACCTCGCCACCGGGCGTACCATCTCAGAAGTTTCAAGAAGCTTGCCTCAAGCTGTTATGGACAGCGGATACGAAATTCGAAATTTCATGCCCCGATTTGGTTGCATTAATGAGCGAAGACATCAATTGCATGAGGTAATACGCTTGTCGGGAATGAATATTGTGGTCAACGAAATGGATCAACCCTTAATCATTAAGGTAGCGTCTATTCCTTCGGCCCGAACTCAAGTTTACTTTATTGACAACGAAGAATATTTTAAGCGCAAACATACTACCCAAGACGATAAAGGGGTATGTTTTTCTGACAACGATGAACGCGCCATCTTTTTTGCTCGTGGTGTTTTCGAAACCGTAAAGAAACTGGGCTGGAGTCCCGATATCATTCATTGCCATGGATGGATGACCTCATTGATTCCGGTATATTTAAAAAATCTGTACAAAGAAGACCCTTTGTTTCAACACACAAAGGTGGTTCAATCTTTGTATTCTACGGATGTTTTTTCAGAGCCCTTGGATGTAAACTTCCCTAAAAAGGTTTTGGTTGAAAACATGAATCAAGCCCTGTACGAGCCTTCAGATACGGGCTATGAAGCCATTATTAAAGAAAGCCTTCGGTACACCGACGCTGTTGTTTCTGGTTTAGAGCCTATATCCAGCAGCCTACTTGAAGCCGTTGACAATGCGGTGAACGTGAATCACCTTCGGATAACCAATGCGGCCAACTTGGCAGAATCCGTTATGGCTTTGTACGAAGAAATTCTTGAGAATACCTTTGTAGGCCATTGAATAGACACATTTCGAGAATAGGTATGCAAAAAGTGCGAGGTCGATGTAGGCCCTATGTTGCAATTGGGATGTTTATCAGTACGCTGATGTTCTACTCCTGTGGTACCCAGGAAGAATACGGCACCGATTTGATTCCTTCTGAGTGGAACGATGCGCTTCAAATGACAGACACCTTAAGTGTGGGCGCATACTGCACCGAAGACGATACCTTGAAGATGAATGGGGTTGATTTTGGTGTAATTGGTCAATTTAATGATCCTGTTTTCGGGCAAACAAATGCTCTTTTCTATTCTAATTTGTCGGTAGCCTCGCCGGTTCAAAGTTATGGTCCTGAACCCATCATTGATTCGGTGGTTTTGTTCCTGAAATTTGCAGATTACTATGGAAAAAACACCAAGCTGCGCAGTTTGATGCGTTTTGAGGTGTTTGAACTGAGCAATGAAATGCCTGAGCCACCGGCCGAGGGATATACGGTTTACAACACACAGTTCCCGGTTCTTTCTCAGGCACTGGGTTCGATTGAAACAGCTCCGCTGTTTCCCATTGTAGGAACCGAAGGGGCTGTACTTAAAATTCGACTGGACCCCGCCTTGGGAACTCGATTTTTGCAGGCAGATAGTTTAAATGCAAGCAACATTCGGTCAATTATCAAAGGGATTATGGTTCGGGCAACCTGCCTTAGCCCCGGAACAGGGAATGGAGCGTTAATGCGGTTTCAGCTCAATTCAACGGTTTCAGGAATCCGAATTTATTACCGTACGGCAAATCAAGCGGGACAGGTGGTTCGCACCACCACAGCCAGCTCAACAGCTCTGCATGTAAATTCGGTGAGCTACGACCGAAACCTAGCGAATCCCGATTTGGTTCAAAAACTTCAAAATCCTCAGTTTGATTACACCTTGGCTCCCAATTTATATATTCAGCCCTTTCAGGGGGTTCGAGTCGCTTTAACCATTCCGGGGCTTGATTCTTTGCAAAAAATGGGGCCAAAAGTGGTGAATCGCGCCGAATTGATTGTTCCGGTGGCAGAGGAGTCCCCTGAATTCGGCAGGCCTAATTCATTGATACTGTATATGCTTAATGAACAAGGGCAATTTCAATTGCTGCCAGATGTCTTGTTTGCCGACCAATATAATTTATCCTTGTCCACTTTTTTCGGTGGATTTTACGACGCAAGCAAGAAAGAATACCGCTTTCGTATTACTCGGCACATTCATGAAATACTAAATGGAAGTCAACCCAACAAAACCCTTTGGCTGGATTATTCTATATCCAATAAAAATAGCAGTTTACCTCGGGTCGTTTTACGGGGTCCCAAAGACCCACAAAATAAACTGCGGATTGAATTATCTTTGACCGCTATTCAAGACTAAAAGAAATAAATCGTATGTGTGGAATTGTAGGCTATTTAGGTCACCAACCCGCTTATCCCATATTAATTAAGGGTTTAACCCGATTGGAATACCGCGGTTATGACAGTGCTGGTGTAGCATTGATCAACAACCAAAAAATATCATTGTACAAATGCAAAGGAAAGGTCGCCGAGTTGGAAGCCTTTGCCGCAAAATTTGATGTGGGAGGAAATATCGGAATCGGTCATACCCGTTGGGCGACCCACGGCGCCCCCAATGATGCCAATGCACACCCCCATTTTTCTCAGTCGGAAGATTTGGTGATCATTCACAACGGCATCATCGAAAACTACGCTACCCTTAAAAAGGGGCTTGAAAAAAGAGGCTATGTTTTTCGGTCAGAAACCGACACAGAGGTTTTGGCCTACCTGATTGAAGACATTCAAAAGGAGGTCGGCACCAATTTGGAGGAGTCGGTTCGATTGGCCTTAAATGAAGTGATTGGAGCCTATGCCATTTTGGTGATGCACCGGGACGAGCCCCACAAACTTATTGCCGCGAAAAAGGGCAGCCCCTTGGTTATTGGTATTGGAAAGGATGATTTTTTTATTGCCTCGGATGCCACGCCCATTGTAGAGTACACCCGGAATGTTATTTATTTGGAAGACGAAGAAATTGCCTTAATTCGTTTGGGCCAAGACATCGTTATTCGAACCATTGCCGATAAAGAAATCAAGCCGTATATCCATGAGCTTCAGATTGAGTTGGAACAATTGGAGAAAGGAGGGTTTGAGCATTTTATGTTGAAAGAAATCCATGAACAGCCTCGGTCTATTTATGATTCGTTGAGGGGCCGGTTGGATTCATCAACCGGACGTGTTTCCATGAGCGTGATTCGAGATTTTGAGGCAAAAATTTTAGCGGCAGATCGCTTTATTGTTGTGGCTTGTGGCACCAGTTGGCATGCAGGTTTGGTTGCCGAGTATCTTTTTGAGGATTTTGCTCGGATTCCTGTTGAGGTGGAATATGCCTCGGAATTTCGATACCGCAACCCGATTCTAAGCGAGAAAGACATCGTTATTGCTATTTCTCAATCGGGCGAAACGGCCGATACCCTTGCCGCCATTCAATTGGCCAAACAACGCGGCGCTACCATATTAGGAATTTGCAATGTGGTTGGCTCCAGCATTCCACGTGCAAGCCATGGCGGGGCCTATACCCACGCCGGACCTGAAATCGGAGTTGCATCTACAAAGGCGTTTACAGCTCAAGTAGCCGTTTTAACTTTGATGGCCATTGTTATTGGTAAAAAACGCGGACATTTAAACGAGTCTAAATTTCGTCAGTTGCTCTATGAACTGGAACGCATTCCAGAGTACATCACTCAGGCTTTGACTACAGATTCCCATATTCAGACGCTGGCCGCACGGTTTAAAGACGCCCGAAATTTCTTATACCTAGGCCGGGGTTACAACTTCCCCGTGGCCCTAGAAGGTGCATTGAAACTAAAAGAGATCAGTTACATCCATGCCGAAGGATATCCAGCTGCTGAAATGAAACACGGCCCTATTGCTTTAATTGATGAGGAAATGCCGGTGGTGGTTATTGCCACGCAAGGCGATTCGTACGAAAAAATAGTTTCTAACATACAAGAGGTTAAAGCCCGTGGGGGTAAAATCATCTCCGTTGTAACTTCGGGCGACGTCGAAGTAGCTGCCATCAGCGATTATGTGATTGAAGTCCCCGCTGTTTCAGAGGCTTTGTCGCCCATGGTGAACTCCATTCCCCTGCAGCTATTAAGTTACCACATTGCCGTGCTAAGAGGCTGCAATGTGGACCAACCCCGTAATTTGGCAAAGTCGGTAACGGTGGAATAGAGACAAGGCATGCCTTGTCTCATGGAATTTTGAT
>Ga0247843_1000520_pt1 | contig 90838 bp, 81 predicted proteins | sample LaCruzMarch2017__FD_192420 | JGI IMG/M metagenome (GOLD analysis project Ga0247843, IMG submission 192420) | Freshwater microbial communities from meromictic Lake La Cruz, Castile-La Mancha, Spain - LaCruzMarch2017_8m | ecosystem: Environmental > Aquatic > Freshwater > Lake | place: Spain... | reverse complement strand
CTTGGAGATGTTGCAAACGGTGCGGGATCGCGGCCCGTCGGGAGTGCGGAAGGACTCGCGCACCAGATAGGTGACGTAGGTTTTGCCGTTTCGGCGGGATTTGGTGGCTTGAACAAACACTTGCTACTGTTAATACAGATATAAAACAATACAGTCAAGAGATATTTTGATTGTTGTTGATATATTACTTGCTATATTTTCGTGTAGTTTTACTGATTTGCAGTCACTTAGAAAAAAATCAGGGGGAAGTTAGGCTAAGGGCCTTGATGTTGACCCGCTCGCTCCCGGTTGATGCACTTCTTCGCGCACTCTCTTCGGGCAGCCTGTTCGGCTGCCCGTCATCGCTCAGTGGGGGGGTAATCAACAACATCAACAATGTCCTCCATCCCCATTGTTTGGTGGAGAGCCGAAAAGTGGCTCCTGAGGTAGGATTATCCCCGCGTCGAGCGCGGGGCTCTACGAGTTTGGGTGCTTCGCACTCTGGAGCAAAGCGCTATCGCGCTGGCAGTCGAACTGCGTTCTCGTCTCTTACAGGTGCGCTATCGCGCATCGCCATGAGAAGCATGGCTCCTGAGGTAGGATTATCCCCGCGGCAAGCGCGGGGCTCTGCGAGTTTGGGTGCTTCGCACTCTGGAGCAAGCGCTATCGCGCTGGCAGTCGAACTGCGTTCTCGTCTCTTACAGGTGCGCTATCGCGCATCGCCATGCGAAGCATGGCTCCTGAGGTAGGACTCGGGCGTCTATCTCACTTATTTACAGGCAAATATAACGAGTATTACCCTGTTGGCAAGCGCTAATCACGCCTACTTTCCTACCACTCAAACGAACGCTTTCACTACAATCTGCTGGCAATTTTGCTGGCAGTTTGACCCTCATCTTTCAGTCCGGCCAATAAGCAGATCCTTGATTGCTCCACGCGTCTTTGGGAGAATCTGCCTTCAGCTCTCAAATTCGCTATCCTCGCCATCGTTGCATCAAAGGGATAATTTCTCTCCGACAGGTTCAAAAACTGCATAATATAACATCATTTATGGACAGTAACATTATTGTTGTTATCGTCCGTAATTCACGTTACATTCACTCCGTTGAAAGCGCTTTTTGAAAAACACTTGGGAGAATACCTTGATCGGGTAACGGGATTGAAAATCAATTTTTCTCCGTGTTCCCTCTCGAAGATGCCTTTCTTTTTACGGGGGCGATATGATCTGACCGAGGGAGAATTTTTCGGGCAGAAGCTGCTATTTTTTTCTCCCCGCAGTGATTTTGGCGATTGGACGCCTTCGGTAATCCAGAATGATCGTCGGCAACTGGAGGAGATTTCCCATCTTTCTCCTGTGTTTGTCAACGAACGCATTCCGTCGAATCAAAGAGACCGTTTCATTCGACTGCGGCTCCCGTTTATCGTGCCGGGGACACAACTGTATTTGCCCGACCTCTTGATGGATTTGCGCGAACACTTTGTCGGCCAGCGAGCCAGCCCTGGCGAATTATTGAGCCCTTCAGCGCAACACCTTTTCCTGATGGCCGCTGAACAACGCGTCGTCCGTTTCGACAATGCCCAAGCGCTGGCGCAAAAGATCAACTATTCCGCCATGACGGTTGGCCGGGCAATGGACGAATTGGAAGCGGCCGGCCTGGCGCGGATCGCCCGCAGCGGAAAGACAAAGGCGCTCATTTTCGGGACCGAAAATGAGCCCGTGCAATGGCGAACACTATGGGAACGTGCCCTACCCCTCCTGCGTTCCCCCGTGCGACGGGCATTCCCGCTTTATGAATGCCCCTCCCATTTGACCGCACCGGCAAGATTGGGTGGAATCAGTGCTCTTGCCCGCTACTCCATGCTCAACGATCCGAAGATTGAAACATGGGTGGTCGGTTCGGAATGGTATCGTGGAAATGCCGTCGCATTTGAAAGGGCCGAGGCTCCAGGGCCGGACTGGGGCAACGAGAGTCTCGAAATCTGGAGTTATGACCCCGGCCTTTCAGGGACTTCCGAAAGCTCGTGGATACGTGGTGAGTATGCCACACGCGGGGGGATTGTAGACCGACTTTCGCTCTATCTCGCCCTGCGCGGATCCAATGATGAGCGGGTGGAACAGGCGTTGGAAAAAATGATCGGAGACATCACGTGGTAAAGGGACTCGAAATCTTTCGCGATTACTTCGTCGAATACGCGGAGAATTACGTTCTGATCGGCGGAACGGCTTGCGACTTGGCATTCTCCTTGGCCAGCCAGGAATTCCGCGTCACCAAGGATCTTGATATTGTTCTCGTCATCGAAGCCATGAACGAAAGGTTTGCCAGAAGGTTTTGGTCATTCGTCAAAGATGGCGGTTACAAACACCGGAGGCGCGGTGAGGATGGAGAAATGCAGTTCTATCGGTTTTCGGAGCCCGACAACTCCACCTTTCCGATTCAGTTGGAACTCTTTTCCAAAAAACCTGACCTGTTAACGCCTTTGGCTGAAGGTCCGCTGACGCCGATTCCGATTGGCGGGGATGGGTCGAGTTTGTCTGCGATTTTACTGGGTGAAGATTACTACGGCCTGATCCGACAGGAGCGCGACATCCGCGAAGGCGTCAGTTTTCTTAAACCAGAAGCTCTGATCCTTTTGAAGGCAGCGGCCTGGCTTGATTTATCAAGGCGAAAAAGCACTGGCGAAATCGTTGACTCCAAAGATATCCAAAAACACAGGAGGGACGTTTTTCGACTCTTCACCTTGCTGACAGCAGACACCCGTATCGTTGTTTCTCCCACGATTCGAAACGACCTTCGGGGGTTTGTGGAAGCGATGCGCACGACTCCACCTGACTTGCAGGCGCTGAACATACGGGGCATTTCGGTTGAAGACATTTTGGCGGCACTCGCCCAAATCTACAGTCTTTGAATCTCGATTTGAACGCTCGATGCCAGAATCGTCGCGCCGAATTCTGCTGGGCCACAGTCTGGCTGAAGGATGCGTGGCGGCGAGCATTCTGACTTTCATATATATCAGCTCCCAACTGGGAGCAGGGATGTGATTTTTATCCGCCAGAGTGGCGGGAATGAAAGCACACATACATCCTGAAAACGACATCCGCCACTCCGACCGCCGCCATCCGGTGGACTTCCTTGAACCCCTTCCGACACCCGACGATCAGCTTCACCGCATTTGTGAAGTCCTGAGCCGGACTTTCGGCTGGGTGGCCGCGGCGGATACGGTTGAACAAAAAGGGCTCCGGGCTTCCGTGGTTCTCTACTGCGTCCGCGCCGACTTGCTTGGCACAGACACCCTGGAGGAACTTGGCGCAACGGCCGGAATGCCACAAGCTGTGGTTGACGAGCTTGTGTCCGATTTCTGCCACACCATCGGCTGGTGATGAACGCGGAGGATTTCAAACTGGCCGGTGCCAGTGGGCCGGATCGCGTTTCCGACCGGGTTCGGTCGATTCCCTTGCGCGACTTGCTCGCCTGGCACGGGTTCACACTGAAACGCGAGGGCGTCAGTTTCCGGGCGAAGGATGATCGCTACAACATCGTCATCCACGGCGACAAATGGTTCGACAATCGGGCAGGGGTTGGCGGCGCGGGGGCAATTGACCTTCAGATGCACCTGTGCGGCGGAGATTTTCGGACGACATGCCGGGTTCTGGCCGAGCAATTCCGCCCGACGGTCGGTGGCCTGGAATTCCCGGAAAGTCGGGTCCGCGAATCCTTCCCTATTCGCCGGTCATTCGAGGAACTGGCATCGCAATACGCAGTGCCGAGCGAATCCAACTGGCCGATTGCTCACGAGTATCTCGTAAAAACCCGAGGACTCGATCCGGATTTGATCGATCCATTGCACGACCGGGGATTGATCTACGCCAACAGTCACCGTCCAAATCCGAGCCTGGTATTTCTCCACCGTACGACCGAGGGCAAGATCGAAGGGGCGACACTCCGGGACACCAGGCACGAATCAACGTTCCGCCCATGTCTGGGCAACAAGATGAGCGCGTGGTTCTCCGTAGGGGATATGAGGAACGCGAACCAAATAGTCGCCGTCGAAGCCCCGATTGATGCGCTGAGTTACTACCAGCTCAATCCATCCAATCAACTCGCCGTCGTGAGTTGCGGCGGGTGCCATGTCCCAGACGAACTTCTCCACCAGTCCTACATGCGCCGCCAGTCATTTGTCGTAGCACTCGACAATGATTGCGCCGGGGAGCGCGGCTGGCTGAAGGCATGGGATGACACTGCCGACTGGACGGGATTCAAAATCTCATCCGACTGTCCCCGGCTCAAGGACTGGAATGCGGATCTGATGGCCATGCGGCCTGTTGGGCAGAATCACCATCAGACACTCTGCCATGTCTGAAGCCCTCCCAAACTTCATCTTTGGTGCGATCTATCGCACGAAGTCCGGTCTGAAGGATGCCTCGGCAACCGCCGCCCGATTCAACTGCTACACGCCCGCCTCGCTGGAAATTCCGTGCGACGCCTTTGTTGCCGACTGCTGGGTTTGCGACTCCCTCGGGCGCATCGATCCGGGTCTCAATGTTTCACCGATTCCGGTCCGAAAGGAAGACCTTGGAAAAATCATCAACACGATCTGTCACGGCCAGCGCCTGTGACGTCGAACCCAAACCATGACACATCCCATTGCAGACACCCATACGTCCATCCTTGCGACGTATTTTTTCTGCCACATAGACCATGGAATCGGGGCGGACGCTTGTGGAAGCCGTTTGCACTGATCTCAAAAATGGCCATCATTAATCACAACGGCAAGGCCATCGTCCAACCGGCGGCAGAACAACTCAGCTTTTTCGATTTTTTTCAAAACCATGACCGCAACAAAGAAAATATTTCCGATCAGCGCCTACGGTCTGATGGCCGAACGTCACTGGAGAGAGTTCCGCCCCCGAATGGTGCGGGAGTTGGAGGAAACGGGGAAACTGGAGGAAGCCCTTCACGAGGCCCAGGAACGGACTCTCGACGAATTGATGGAGTTGGAGACGAAGCTGGAGGCGCAGGGGTTGACCACACAACAGGCCCGCGATCAGGCTTGGGAAGTGGTGCGGGAGAGATACATCCTCCTGCCACCCGAGGAGGGGAATTAGCCCGTTCGGGCGGCTATCGCATCGGCCCCGGAGACAACTTGGGCGCAGGCTCGCTGAAGGAGAAATGCCACGCCAACTTTCTCGCCATCGAGGTTCTCCGCGCCGTAGAGGCCGAGCGCCGCGAGGCCACACCCGAGGAGCAGCAAACCTTGGTGCGCTATGTCGGTTGGGGTGGATTGCCTCAAGTTTTCGCCACCCACGAGGATAGCACTTGGCAGGCGGAGCGCGTTCGGCTCCGGGAACTACTCACGCCGGAGGAATATCGCGCCGCCCAGGCTACCACTCTCAACGCCCACTACACTTCCCCCACCGTGGTTTCCGCCATGTATGAGGCGGTGCAGCGATTCGGTTTCACCCACGGGAAAATTCTCGAACCCTCTGTCGGCACCGGCCATTTCTTCGGTCTCATGCCGGAGGCGATGCGGGCACAATCCACCTTGACCGGTATCGAGATCGACCCGCTCACGGCCCGCATTGCCCGTTTGCTTTACCCCGATGCCGATGTCCGCCAGTTGGGCTTCGAGCAATCCCGACTGCCCAACGATGGCTTTGACCTCGTTGTCTCCAACATCCCTTTTGGCAACTACAAGGTGTTCGATCCAGAGTTCAACCGGCACAACTTTCTCATTCACGACTATTTCTTTGCAAAGGCGCTGCAAAAAGCCCGGCCCGGAGGGTTGGTTGCCTTCATCACGTCCATGGGCACGATGGACAAGCAGGATACCCACCTTCGCGATTACCTATATGATCGGGCGGAATTCCTGGGAGCCATTCGTTTGCCCAACACCGCGTTCAAGCAAAATGCCAATACAGAAGTGACGACCGACATGGTTTTCTTGCGGCGGCTGCACGAAGGCGAGTTGCTGTGCGGGCACGATTGGCGCGAACTGGCACCACACAACAACCCCGATGGCGTCGCTTTCCGCATCAACCGCTATTTTGCCGGGCATCCCGCCATGATGTGCGGCACGATGGCCGAGGAAGGCACGATGTATTCCGAAGGAGAACCGGCCTTGGTCCCCGATGCGCGTCCGCTCGATGCGGCCTTGTCCCAGGCTATTGCGAATCTGCCCGCAGCCATCTACCGACACCCCGAAAGCCAGACCGTCATCGACACCCCGGAGATCCCAGCGCCGGAGGGTATCAAAGAAGGCGCGTTCACCCTGCATGACGGACAGGTGGCGGTGCGCGTAGGCCAGGCGCTGGTTCTGTCCCGTGGACTCCCCGCCGAAACGACACGCCGGATTCGCGGGATGATTCATGTTCGCGACGCCGCGCGTGAGGTTCTGCGCACCCAGCTGGAGGAGAATGGCGAGCCCGCCATCCTTGCGGCCCGTCAGCACCTCAATCAGCGATACGACCAGTTTATCGCCCGGTTCGGCTTCATCAACACGCTCGCCAACCGGCGCGCTTTCAACGGTGATCCAGACTACCCCTTGCTGTGCTCGCTGGAAAACTATCGCCACGACATCAAACGCGCCACCAAGACCGCCATTTTCCATGAGCGCACCATTCATTCCGCCGCGCCAGTCTATAAAGCCGAGACGGCCAAGGATGCATTGGTCATTACCCTCAACGAACGAGGCGGGGTGGACTTGGAGCACATGGCCTCCCTGCTCGGCAAGGATGTCTCCGGCCTCATGCCGGAACTCAAGGGGCTGATTTATCTCGATCCGGCAACCAAACGCTGGGAAACCGATGACAGCTACCTGTTTGGCAATGTGAGGGAAAAACTCGCGGCGGCCCGCCGGGCGGCCCGGGCCGAACCCCGGTTTCAGGAGAATGTGGAGGCATTGCAGGCCGTGCAGCCGGAGGACTTGCTCCCCTCGCAGATCGAGGCCCGATTGGGTGCGGCATGGATCCCGGAAACCGACGTGGAAGACTTCGCATCCTCCCTGCTCGGCGGAAATTCCGTCGCCATCAGCCATTCGCCCCAAGTTGGCGCATGGTTCGTCCACGGCAGCCCGCTAGCGAAAGTTTCGGTGGCTAATACGACCGAATGGGGCACGGCGCGGTATTCCGCGCTCGATTTGATTCAGGATTCGTTGAATCTCAAAACGCCCACTGTTTACGACCGCAAACCTGTTACCGGCGAGGCCGCCGTCAACGCGACCGAGACGGAAGGCGCACGCGACAGGCAGGAAAAGATCAAGGAACGCTTCAAGACATGGATATGGGAGGATGACGACCGCCGTGAGCGGCTTTGCCGTCTGTATAACGACCAATTCAATTCTGTTCGCCTTCGCGTGTTCAACGGCGGTCACTTGACGCTGCCGGCCAGCAGCCGCCAGGTCGAGCTGCACCCTCACCAAAAGGATGCCGTCTGGCGCATCATTCAGAGCAAGAACACGCTTTTGGCCCACGCCGTCGGAGGAGGAAAAACCTACACGATGGTTGCTGCAGCCATCGAGATGAAGCGTCTCGGGCTGGCCCGCAAGCCCCTGTTTGCCGTGCCCAATCACATGCTCACGCAGTTCGCGACCGAGTTGCTCACTCTTTACCCCAATGCCACGATCCTCGCCGCGGGCAAGGAGGACTTCGCAAAGGATCGCCGAGCCCAGCTTTTCAGCCGCATCGCCACCGGCAACTGGGATGCCGTCATCGTCACCCATTCCAGTTTTGAGAAAATCCCGCTTTCCGCCTCTGCCCGTCAGAACTTCATCACATCGCAAATCGACGAAATCGAAGAAGTGATACGTGAACAGAAATCCGAATCACGCGGAACCAGACTGGTCAAGGAACTGGAGCGTGTTCGCAAACGGCTTCAATTCAAACTCGATGCTCTGTCGGCCGAGGATAAGAAAGACCAGACCCTCACCTTTGAGGAATTGGGCGTAGATCGCGTGTTTATCGACGAGGCCCACAAGTTCAAAAACTTGTTCTATGTCACCAAGATGACCCGCGTCGCCGGACTGCCGCAAACGGCTTCGGAGCGGGCCTTCGACTTGTTCCTGAAAGTGGGACACATTCAGGAACGCAACGGCGGCGGGGGTGTCGTCTTCGCCACGGGAACACCCATCTCCAACACGATGGCCGAGATGTTCACCATGCAGCGGTATCTGCAAATGACCGCGCTTCGCAGTCTTGGCCTCCAGCACTTCGATTCGTGGGCGGGCACGTTTGGCGAAACCGTCACCGCGATGGAACTCAGTCCCGATGGGGCCGGTTATCGCCTGCAACACCGGTTCGCTCGCTTCGTCAACGTGCCCGAACTCATGCAGCAGTTCCGCCAAACGGCCGACGTGCAGACCTCGGACATGCTCAAATTGCCGGTTCCCAAACTGGAAACCGGACGCGCCATCACCGTCAGCGCCCCATGCAGCCCGCGTCTCAAAAAGTTCGTCGAAACCCTCGTCAAGCGAGCGGAGAAGATCAAAGGCGGCGGCGTTGACCCGAGGGACGACAACATGCTCAAGATCACATCCGAGGGCCGCTTGGCCGCTTTGGACTTGCGCCTGATTGCACCCGGCGCACCGGACGCGCCTGACTCGAAAGTCAATCTCGCGGTGGAGAAGATTCATCGCATTTGGCAGGATTCCACACCGCAGAAATGCGCTCAACTCGTCTTTTGCGACCTCTCGACCCCGAAGCAGGGCCAGCGGGAGTTCTCGGTCTATGACGACATCCGTGCCAAGCTGATTGCCCGTGGCATCCCTGAAAAGGAGATCGCCTTTATCCAGGATTACGACACCGACGCAGCCAAGGACACCCTGTTCAAAGCGGTGCGCGAGGGAGACGTGCGCGTTCTCTTGGGCAGCACCTTGAAGATGGGTGAAGGCACCAACGTGCAGCGCCGTCTTATTGCCCTTCATCATCTGGACGCCCCGTGGCGGCCATCGGACATCGAGCAGCGCGAGGGCCGTATTCTCCGTCAAGGCAACACCAACGAGTTCGTCAGCGTCTATCGTTACGTCACTGAAGGCAGCTTCGATGCCTATATGTGGCAGACCTTGGAAACCAAGGCTCGCTTCATTGCCCAAGTCATGACCGGCGAAGCCACCATGCGCAAGGCGGAGGATGTGGACGCCACCGCCCTCAGCTATGCCGAGGTCAAGGCCATCGCTTCCGGCAATCCAATGGTCATCGAGAAGGCACAAATCGATGCCGAGGTCATCCGCCTCAATCGGCTGAAACGCCAACATCAGGACAGCCAGCATTCCATTCGCTTGCGCATCAGACACACCGAAGAAATGCTCAAACACGAGGAGAAATTTGCCGCAAACCTCGGGCTAGATCTCGCCGCTCGCACGCCGACACGCGGCGAAGAATTCACCATGACGATTGACGGCCAGCACTTCGATGAGCGCGTCAAGGCCGGTCGCCAGTTGGTTTTTATCGGGGCCTCCCTCAAACCGATGCAAGAAACACGCCAGATCGGTGCCATCGCGGGGTTCCCCATTTCGCTCCATCGGCTCGAATTCCGTGTTGAACTTCGCATCCACGGCCGAAACACCTACGAGGCCAACGTCAGCGACAGTCCGCAAGGCACCATCGCCTCGATGGAACACGCCCTCGGCGATTTGGAGTCGCGGCATGCCGAGTCCAATGAGAATCTCGGTCGGCTCAAGACACGTATTCAGGAGTTGCAGGCGCAAAGCCAACAGCCATTCGAGCATCAGGAAAAGCTGGCGGCTGCGGAAAAACGACAGCACGAGATCATCGCCGATCTGGATCTTACAAAGAATCAGGCTAGCACCCAGGTGGACGAACAACCCGAGGCCGAAACTCAGACAGCCGGGGAACAGTCCGTCGCCTTGGCTTCTGAACCCGGCCAGGTCGGAGTCCCAAGCCATACCGTTCAGCCGGAGCAGGAATCGCCAGAGGTCTCCGAGACCCCGGTTATCCGCAGCGGCATCGAGACACCGCGAGGACCGCTGACCCGCAAAGCCACGGCCCAGCATGAGCATTGCAACCCAAAAAAATCCTCGAAACAAGGAATGGGCTTGTGAATTCACCGCATTCCCACATGGCGCACCAGCGCTTTTATTCCGCTCATTGTTCCCATCCCGCGACGGCACCTGGGGCGGCGCAGGCTTGCCCCTTGTGCCTGCCGTCTGGTTCCAATCAGCTCACCAGTTGAGGCGAGCCACGCCTTGGCCGCCCAGTTGAGAAGGCCCTTCGCTTCGCGTTCAGGACTTCTCAACTCGGCAGCTTCATCACAGGAACAGCGGGTTCGCTGCCAAGCCTGAGCCGCGATTATTGCATCCCGGACAACCCAGCAAACGAGAGACGCACTTGCGAAACCGGCCTGCCCATTTGCCACTTCGCGGCTGGCGTCAGCGGGTTCCCCGCACACGCCCACCGCTTCGGGCAAATCGGCGCACCTGTGATGACGACCGGCGTCCGGGTCGTTCATCTGAATGGGCCTGCCGCTTCGCTGCCCATTCAGATCAACGATTGACATTCCGCCCGGCGGATTCCCCGCGACTTCTTGGTCATTCCTCGCTCATGAGCGCCCCCTGTTCCGGGAGGCAGGGGCTGCGACCTCTCGCCCCGCTTCTCCTCACTGGGGCCTCTCATCAGCTCACATCTACCGGACATGCCGGTTTCTGCCGCCCAATCGAGAGAGCCGTCCGCTCCGCTTCCATGACTTCTCAATTCGGCCTCCTCATCTTCATTCACCCAGCATTCCCTCCGGCACTCGTGCGAAACCTCGCCGCTTTCTGCACCTTGGCCGATTAACCGGCGGCATTTGGAATCCACCGCGTCCGTCGTAAGGGGGTTGTGCTCAGTTGAAAGTTGCTCCGAGTCGGGAGCATGGGGGGTGGCATTTCTCGTTCAGAGTCGCGGGCATGAACACAACCAATGCGAGTCTCAAGGAATCACCGATTCCGATTCGAAAGGAAGACTTTGGGAAAAGCATCAACCAGATTCCCGTTATCCGCAGCGGAATCGAGATCCGGCGCGGCCAGATCCACCAAAGCCAGCAAGGGCATTTCCCCCCCCAACATTCCCCCCAAAAGAGGAATCGGCTTGGTAGTTCACCGTGTTCCGATATGGCGCACCCGCGCTTTTATTCAGCTCATTGTTCCCATCCGGCGACGGCACCTGGGGCGGCGCAGGCTTGCCCCTTGTGCCTGCCGTCTGGTTCCAATCAGCGCACCGGTGGCGACGATCCACTCCCTGGCCGCCCAGTTGAGAAGTCCTTCCGCTTCGCTCTCAGGACCTCTCAACTCGGCAGCTTCATTCCGGGAACAGTTCGTTCCCTGCCAAGCCCGAGCCGTGTTTTTCATATCCCGGACCACGCAGGAGCAGACTCACGCACATGCGAAATCCACCCGCCCATTTGCCGCTTCGGGCAAATCGGCGCACCTGTGATGACGACCGGCTTCCGGGTCGTTCATCTGAATGGGCCTGACGCTTCGCTGTCCATTCAGATCAACGCCTCGACCTCCCGACCGGCGGATTGGTCGCGACTTCTTGATTTTTTCCCGCTCATGAGCATCCCCTGTTCCGGGAGGCAGGGGCTGCGACCTCTCGCCCCGCCTCTCCTCAGTGGGGCCGCTCATCAGCTCACCTGCCCCACATTCTCGGGCTCCTGCTGCCCAATGGAGAGAGCCGTCCGCTCCGCTTCCGTGCCTTCTCAATTCGGCTGCTTGACCTTCTTGCACCCGGCATTCCGTCCGGCACCCGTGCGAATCCTCGCCCCGGTCGCGCTGATTTGCGGCCACTGCTCAGGACGGCGGGCGCTGCGATTCCTTGGCCCTTCCGCCTTCGCAGACGCCGCAAGCCAGCGCAGCTTCCCCAAACTTTCGGGCTCCATCCGCCCATTCTCTCCGTCCTCGCCTGCCCCCAATTCCCAGCTCCGGACGCAAAGAAAGGGCGGTTTTACCGAGTTTTCAACAGGCATCGGATCACATTTGTCATCGATTCATTCATGCATCGTCAGCCAAACAAAGGCAACCGACCACCATGGCAGCCCTGACCTCATCAACCCGGTTCGTAGGTCAAATGTAACGCGGGATAGCGATTTCCGTACGAAATCGCTGGGCGGAAAAAACTCCGTTTTTCCTTCGCTTCCTCCGGGCGTCAGGCGCCCTACGGAAAGACTCACTGCCGCTCATCCATTTCCAAACGAAAACCCAAACACTTAACCTCATTAACTAAATATGGCCTACCAACTGAAACCCGGCATGGCGCAATTCCATGTGGATTGCACAGCCGAAGCGAAATCCCGCTTTCAAGCGCTGCATGAAGCCTTCGGATTGCCCACCAAGGCGGCAACCTTCGAAGCGATCATTTTTGCGACATCGATCAAAGACAAGATCGATCCGCAGATTTTGACCTGCATGAACATCAAACTCGACCGCGTCCTCGAATACCTCAACGACTGACTATGAAAGATGGAATGATCTTTGCCCACAAGACAACTTGGCGCTCCCGCCTCGACCTGGAATATCTCGATGAAACTTCCGAACGAAAAATTTCGCAACGAGAGCGGTTGGACTCGAAAAATTCAATCGGCCAGAAGTTGAAACAGTTCGGCGATTACGCATCAAAAGAATCTTTGGGTCAGGTTCATGCTGGCGGCTTTCTCCACCATCTCATCGTGGAGAATGCGGATGGCACGCGCACAGCCCCATCGCAGATGACGAATGCCTCGCGGAAAAAGCGCATCGCCGAAGCATGGTTCAACCATTTTCGGAGGTTTCCCACATCATCAACCAATCCGGTCATTCAACACCGGCTGGTTTTTTCCATGTCGCGGGAATTGCACGACAAGCTGGTTGCAACGGGAATCAATCCAGATCGCGTCCTGCATTCCACGACGAAAAAAATCATGATGAAGTTTGCGGAGCGTTTTCATCCGGCGGACGCCATCGGCTACGCCTATGGCATTCACCACGACACGGATCACCTCCATGTTCATGTTGCGCTTTGCCCCCGGTCGCAGCGGGGCGCGTATGTCGGGTGCAGCATGTCTCATTCTCACACGAGCAAGCATAAAAACCAGATGGCCTATCTGCGATCCTGCTTTGAGCGCGAAAACCAACGCTGGGCGGACATTCTCCAATCCCCGGCGAAGTTGGAGGAACGCCTTTCCAAGCGTTTCGATTCCGACAAAATCATCTTCGCACCAAAACTGACCCGTTCTCAGCTTGAAGCGCTGCGGAATGTGCAAACGGCGGAGGCGATCCGGTTGCAACAGTCCTACCAGAGCATCCGTAATCTTGAGGCGGCCATCAAGACGACGCGGCAGTTCCTCGCTGCCCAACGCAACGCGAATCTTGTGTTGCGATTGTTTGGTCGAAGCAAACCGAGACTCACACGCACGGTGGAAAAACTCGCCACCGCAGTTGACCGCCGCTCGCTCCGGGAAATGCAGAATCTGCTTTTCAAGATCAAGCGCGAATACCGCGCCGCGCACAAACGTTATTCACAGACCCACGGATTCACCTCTTATGCCAATCGAAGCACCCAGGCACACGCCCATCGGGATCAAGGCCACAAACTCTGACTTCGTTGTCTGCCAGAATTTTGTTTTCCGGCCTGCCAACGTGGATGCGTTCTCGCATCAGACATACGAGGACGGTTCCGCCATCACAACGGTGAACTTCAAATCCTACACCCAGAGTATTCCCGATGCGGATCGCCGCTTGTTCGATTTCCTGACTTCAAAGCTCAACCCGAATCCGACCGATGAAAATCATTGATACCATCATCTGCATGGCGTGTCTGGCGGGCGCGTTGGCAGGATATTTCCTGCTCGCGCCTCCGCTCTCGTTCGCGGTCATTGAACTTTGCGTGGTGTTCGCCGCTTGGAGTTTGTTGGCACCGGACAATTCCGAACAAATTGTTCTTCGGCTCGGCGGGCTGACATGGACGATGGAAGATTTCGTTCGCGGCTGGCTCATCACCGGACGCACGGGATCGGGAAAAACCCAATCCGCGATCAATACGATCACATTCCAGCTTTTCCTGAACGTGAAAAGTTGGGGAGGCGTTTGTCTGGATCAAAAAGGGCTTTATTGGGAAATCCTCGTCAAGATGGCGGCCCACTTAGGGCGCGGCGACGATCTCGTTCTGCTTCAAACCCGGCCGGTAGGAAAAGATATGCTCTGGCGTCCGCCTCACTCGATCAATATCACCGGAAACCCAGATGTTCCGGCTTCCACTTATGCGAAGGTCATCGTGGATACAGCGGTGTCATTGACGGGCGGACGTGGCGGGAATCCGTTTTTTCCGACCAAGGCGCAGCTCGCCATTCAGACCGGCTTGGAAATCCTCCGGCACATTGAGGCGTATGTCACGATTCCGAACATTCACCGGCTACTTCTCAACCCAGAGGATGCGAATGCGGCGATTGAAATTCTGATGAACAGGGATGATCAGCGCTCGCGCGAACTCGTCACCGCCTTTCGCAGTTATCTTGACCAGCCGGTGGAACAACTCGGAGGCGTTCAGGGAACTCTCAGCACGTATCTGGAATTTTTCCTGAATCCGGAAATCTCAGAGGTCTTTTGCGCGAACGAACCGACGTTCGCCGTGTCGGAAATCGACTCCGGGAAAATTGTCTGCCTCGCGATGCCGCAGAAATTCCAATCGGAACGCCTCTATATCAATACCATCTTGAAACTGTCGTTCTACTTCCACGCATTGAGCCGGTTCGACAAACCGGCGGAAGAACGCGAGAAGGACAACCTGATTGTTCTTTTTGCCGACGAGGGCCAGGAAATCATCACGGGGGCGGAATCCGCTTTTGCCGACCACCGGGCGGCGGGAGTGATCCGGGAAGCCAGGGCAACCATCGTGCTCGCGACCCAAGCCTATACGTCGATTCATGGTTCGCTCGATAAACGCCATGCGGATGTTCTCATGCTCAATTTGAGCAACGAGTTGATTTTCACAGTCGCGAATCACGATTCCGCCGTCATCGCCTCCAAAAATATCGGGGAACGGGAAACGGTTGAAAAATCGTGGGGATTCGCGGCGGGAAAGAAATCCTACAACTACCAGAAGAAAATCAAGCCGTTCTTTGAGCCGTATCAATTGCGGAAGCTTCCGAAGTTCACGGCGATCATCCGGCACTGTGAAAAGCCGTTCCGCAAACGGCTCGTTCCCCCGATCAAGCCGGACGGCACATATCCGAAATGGTTCACGTCTTTCCGTCCCGACTACGCCTTGCGCCAGTGGCTCAAGGGCAAACAACCCGCACCAACTCCATGAATCCTCTCATTGAAAGTCTCACCGCTCTTGAACCTCATTTGAATTCCAAGATTATAGGCCAAAATCACGTCATTCCCCGCGTGTGTTCCGTGCTGGAGCGCGGCCAACTTGGTTTGCAACCCACCGGAAAGCCGCTTGGATCGTTTCTGTTTCTTGGTCCGACCGGAGTTGGAAAGACCGAATTGACGCTGGAATTTTCCCGTTATCTTTTCGGCAGCGACTCGGTATTTCGGTTCGATATGTCCGAATTCCTCCACCTGGACAACGTGAAGTTGTTCATGGGCGATGAAACCGGCAGTCCCGGACGGTTGGGAAAAGTGCTTTCCGGGCACAATCAAGGGGTTCTTCTCTTTGACGAAATCGAAAAGGCGCACCGCCTCATATGGGATTTGTTTCTCCAAATGCTGGATGCCGCCCGAATCACGCTGGCGGATTACCGAGCCTACGACCTTTCCGGGTTCTACATCGTTTGCACCAGCAATATCGGCTCGCAGCAGCTTCTGCGTCCGACGCGACTCCCGTTCGTGACGTTGGAACGGGCGGTTGTTTCCGAACTGCACCGATTTTTCCGTCCAGAACTCATCGGACGCTTCGACGAGAAAATCGTTTTCAGGCCGCTTTCGCCTGACATCCAACGGGAGATTGGACGACTTGCGATTGACGAAGACTTGGGACGGTTGCACGAGAAGGGATTCGATCTCACCGTTTCGGAGGAAGCCTTTGAATTCCTCGTCCGCCGTGGCATTCACAAGGCACTTGGGGCACGACCCATGAAAAGAACCGTGCAGAAGTTCATAGGAGACGCAATCCGGGAAGCCATCAAAACTAGGAAACTTGGCTCCGGATCACTGAACGTTTCTCCGTTGAATGATCGGTTGGTGATTTCGGAGCAAAACTCCTCCGAGTGAAGCAGCAGAAAACTACCCGCGCACATCCGATCCGGCTATAAGATACCTTTCCGCAGCGTTGCAAAAACTCTCGATAACGCCCGCCGACCTGAAAGAACGGTCATAATTTCCAGAATGGCATGCGCGACTTGGCATTTTTGTTTCATTTTCTGTCGTTTCTCGTGACAAAGCCGACGTAAGAGTTGATTATGCCTGCCGACCAGCAGTGGTCGTTCAATTTGCAGCTTATCGTTAGAAAATCGGCGATGAGCAATGTGACTCCACAAAATGTTGACAGGATCATTCCCACATAACCATCGAACACCCCCCTCTGATTATGCATCACGGACCTGTTTCACCTGAAATCGCTGCTGGTCTTCTTGCACTGAAGAAACGCATCGACAGAGCCAAAATTCCTCCTTCAAAACTGGATGAAACCGTCAATATCGCTATTTGGAACATTCGAGAATTCGGCCGAGTCCGACGAACCGACGCAGCTATTCATTATATCGCGGAGATCATCGGACAGTTCGATCTCGTCGCTCTTGTCGAACTCCGCAACAATTTAGAAGATCTCAGCCGCGTTATGGATTACCTCGGCGATTCTTGGAAGGTTATTTTCTCCGATTGGACAGACGATGCCGGCGGCAATGACGAGCGCACCGCATTTCTTTACGACCGGCGAGCAGTTATCCATAACGGCCTTGCTGCCGAAATCGAGGCCCCACGTATCAAGAAAGGAAAGGAGTGGATCACTGAGGAATCCTTTTGGCGGGCTCCTTACCTGTGCTCCTTCCGCGCGGGCAATTTCGATTTCCTCGCCATTGCCATGCACGCCCGTTGGGGTGATAGCGTAGAGGCGCGACGCGACGAACTTCAGCGGCTCAGCAACTGGATGAAACGTCGCTTTGACAGCCAATACGTCGAAGACCACGATCTTCTCGTCCTCGGCGATTTCAACACGCCCAAGCTTACCGATGAGATCTTTGCCGCTTTGGTAAGTAACGGACTGAAAATTCCCAAGCCCTTGGTCAATCTCAAGGTCGGTGATCGCGCTATCGGCGGTTCCAATCTCGGTAAAAATGCCCGCTATGACCAGATCCTTCATCTGCCTACTGTCCCAGAAAATTTCACAAACGAGGGCGGTGCTGTGGATTTCCACATCGACGACGCTCACATAGAGGAACTCTTTCCCGGCAAGGGATACACGCGCGAGAAATTCACCTACCAGATGTCGGATCATTTCCCGATCTGGATACAGGTGAAAACGGACATTGAAACCTTCCGGCTCAATCAACTTATACAAGATAAGTCAAAGTAGTTCCCTGCGACGGTGGAACCAACCACGCAATGCACGAAATTCTGCTTCAGGTTTTGTGCCTCTCCAATCGCTGTTGATTTCCTTCACATATCGGGCGCGGAAGGAAGCATTGGCTTGGGCTTCGCATCCTTGTCCGGTTTTTCTCGGGCAACTTCGAGGTTTGTTTTTGCATCCTCAAAATCAGGATACTTTTTGAGGATTTCCTCGAATTTGGCAATCGCTTCGTCCTTGCGATCAAGGCAAAAGAGGGCCACTCCATAATTGCAGAGGAAGATGGGATTTTCCGGCTCCTTCTTCAAAAGTTCCCCGTAGAGTCCTCTGGCCTCCTCGAATTTTTTCATCAGGACAAGCAGCTTGCCCAGGTTCAGTCTATACACAACCAAGTCTGGAGCAATTCGACAGGCCTCTTTCAGTTCAACAAGGGCGTTGTCGAGTTCTCCTTTTCTTCCGAGGACCGAGGCAAAGTTATTGTGAGTTTCAGCAAGGTCCGGTCGCAGCCGGACTGCCTCCCGGATGTGATGATATGCGGCGTCGGGATTCCCGCTTTCCATCATGACTTTTCCGTATCTGCTATGCGCCTGCCATGCGCTGGGATTTTGTTTCAGCGTGTAGCTCCACATCTCGGCCTCGTCGGCGAAGATGCCTGCATACCGGTGACTTGCAATGATCAGAATTGTAAAGGAAATCAACGCAACGACGATCGAGCCTGTGCGGATATTGCCTCTTGAGCGTTCAAATTCATTTCCAGCGCCTGCAACAATGAGACCAATCACACCGATGGCGGGAAGATAAACAAAGTGATCCGCCACCCAGGTAATCCGCATGTAGGACATGGTGATGAATCCGAGGATCGGAAAAACATTCAACAGGAAGAAACCCGTTCCCAGAAGCGCATGGCGGCCCCAGGTTTTTCTGGTCGTCCAAAACCAGACGAGCATCCCAGCCATAATCGGCCACGGCAGGAATTGAACCAGCGTGGGAGGATCAACCTTCCATCGGGGATAGATCGGAAGAAGACCGAAGGGGATGATGCTTTTATAGAGATAGAACAGAACAGCCATCCCGGCGGTTGCGGTGCGCGAAGCCCACCCTCCAACTAAAATCGTTTCAGTTCCGATCGCACGATCATGTTGAAAATGAATGGTTATGAGCCCAAGGGCCAGTGAGACAACAAAGAAGGGAACACTGCGCAGAATATCGCTCCATCCCAAACGTCCTCTTTTCCACCAGCAAAAGAGGACCACGACAAATGGATACATGACAACGGAGGTCTTGCACAAAATTGATGCCAGAAAAAGGCCCACTGCCCAAAAGTAATCCGACCTGCATCCGCGTTCGTCGAACTTGATATAAGCCAGCATCGACAACAAAAGAAAGGGCAGGGACAACGTGTTTTTTAGTTCTGAAATCCATGCGACGGACTCCACCAAAATCGGATGGATGCAAAAGAGCAATCCCCCCAACCATGCCTGCTTGACGTTCAGGCGTTCGAACAAACGCCAGACGAGCAGGGCACTCGTAAGGTGAAGCAGGACATTGACCAGATGATAGCCGGTCTTGTTGGTTTTCAAGAAACGAAAAAGGCCCCATTGAATCGTTGTCTTCAGTGGAAAGAAGTCGGCGCCCGCATTGCCGGTCCAAATTTTTGTCAGTCCCCCCGGATCGCGAAGGACGGGATTCTCCGTTATTTCCTGATCATCATCCCACAACCAGTCACCGTGAAAGGCAGGCGCATACACGAAGAGCCCGGCGAGGACGATAATTGCGATCCTCAGTATGAATAACTCATGAGAGATTCGCCCCGGGGATGCAGTCTGCTTTTGGTTTGCGAAAGGCTCTTTTGTCGATAAACTTTGCATACGGTTTGGAATACCTGTTCAACGTCGATCATCTTCATGCACAGGTTGTTTGTGCAGGCGGATTGGCGGTTGTTCAGAGCGTTGACACATGGGCTGCAGGCGATTCCCGCCCAGATGATGTGGTTGCGTGGGGAAGGCGCTCCAAAAAGCATCGGAGTTTCCGGGCCGAAAAGCGTGATGACATCGATGCTTGTCAGTGCCGCGAAGTGTGCGGGGCCGCTGTCATTTGTCACGAGCACTTCGGCAAATCCGTAAACAACCAGCAACTGACGGAGAGTTGTTTTTCCGGCCAGGCAAAAGCACCTCTGAGAGCCGACTTTTTGCACAAGCTCCCCAATTTTCTCCGCCTCGTCGGGCGCTCCGGTAAATCCAATTGCCACTTCCCCGAATTCCGCGATCAATCTCCGCGCCAACTCCACATAGTTGCTCTCATTCCACTTGCGGAATGGCAGCAAATCACTGGCATTGGCGTTCAGCAGAATCAGGTGTCTGGCACCAGCCGGAAGAAGCGATTGAAGCAGTTGCTCCACAACCAGAGCTTCCTTTTGATCGGGAGCGAACATGGGAGGAGCCACACTGGCTGGCGGGGTGACACCAAAAGTCGGCAGTTGATCTGACTCCACTTTCAACGCCATGACCAGACTGGTAAATGCGCTGCTGGTATGAATATGGGGATTGTAGAGGATGCGATGGGTCAAGAGATCCCCCCGATATGGTCCCTCCCCAAAATACGAATGGAATCCCACCCGAACCCTGGCACCGGTCAGCCAAGACAAAGCAGCGGTGAAACGGGCAAAAAATTCCATGTCGATACAGGCCACCGCCCGCAGTCGGCGAATTTGCCATAATCGCTCGAACCCGCTGAGAACCGTGACCAAGGCTGACCGCGTTTTTATCGTCAGAACATTTTCCGGTGGAATGAGACCGAGCAGATCGAGAATGAAACGGTTCTCTTCAAAAACCATGAAATAAACATTGTTCCGACCGACAGTCTCAGTGGCCAACCGGATCGCTTCATGCGCAAGCACCGTGGACCCCTGCTCCGCCAACTTCAGAAAGAGAATGCTCTCGGGTTGGACGATCTCTTTCTTGGACCAGATCTCCGTGCAACGACGCAGGAGCGTCAAACAGAAGCACAGGACGACACCCAGGCTGCCATCAATTTTCTGCAGGACTCGTGCGTTGCTGCTGAATCTGGCCATTGGACAACATCTGGTTTCACGAACCGTTTTCCTGAGCAAATGGCGGTTCCGTATTCATCGCATTGTTGGATGCGTCTCCTGTCAGGGATGACTGGAGGCCACGTCGGGAGTTGATCGAGCATTCCCAACTGCGATCCTCGAAATCTTTCCCTTGGCAGGTTCACGATGCAGAATTTTTCTTGCAGCGAGGTCGTAAACAAGGATCTCGCTCTCCGTGTCGCCCAATACCAGCAAGAGCAGGTCATTTTTCAGGGGATTGATGCTTTCGACAAGCATCACGGGTTTGTCAAAGGCGATCCGTTCCACCTTCGCTTCCCTGCCATCTGCCAAAGAGGCAACGTCAAAAACGAGGAGATCATTTTCGGGAGAGGAAGATTTTTCCACTTTGCCGGCATCCCGTGATTTTATTTTTCCAGAGACGCTCGTCACCAAACGACTTGATGCTTGCAGCAAAATTGGAGTTTCACATCCGGAGGCGGCTTCGAATTTTTGGATCACTTTCCGATTGGCGACATCGAACAATGCCAATCCGCCATCGGGCGAAGCATTTGACACCAGCAGATATTCCTTGCCACCCACCTCAAAAAGGCTCGCCCGGTCCGGAAATGACTTCCCCCATGAGCCATCCAAAGCGCTCGAAACGTATTGCAATTTTTCCAGTTTGCCATCCAAAGCGGAAGACAGTTTGGCAAAGGCGATCCCGCCATAGAGATCAAGAGTCAGGATAACCGTGTCGCTTTTCGGCGCGATCAAAACGACTTCCGGATTGGGTCCCTGTTCTTTTTCATTCCCTTGCACATGCAATTCAGGGTGATCCCGAGGGAGTTGCAGATCGTATTTCGCAGAGAAACTGTCCAGATCCAACACGACAAGCCGACTGCCCAGATGTTTGCCCTTTTTGCTGTCCTTCTGAAAGGAAACCAATGCGAGGCTCTTGTCGGGCAGAGGCAAAATCGATTCCCCCTTGTGTCCGGAGGGGGTTAATCCCTGTCTGGCGTTCCAGGTCTTCGCGATTTCTCCATTTTTGAGGTTGATCTTGTAGAATGCGCCATGCTCAGCGGCTAAAATGGCAAAATCATTCCAAGGGCACACATCGCTGGTCGCTTCGTCCACGTCCAGCGTCGCCAAAAGCTGGACATCGGGGTTGACCTGCACCACCGCCACCTTTTGGCTCTGCTCGGACGTTATCACCACATTGTTCCCATCCGCACTGACTGCCAACTTTTTGGGGTCTGACGGCAACTCCGCGTTCAGGCTCTCATGCCTTGTTACGGTCCCGGTATCATTTTCCACCTCAACCAACGTAATTTTCCCATTTTCTCCTCCGCAGGTATAGAAAAAAGAGGCTCCATATGAGTAATTAGCAAAAACAAAAACAGCAAAAAGAATTACTGAACATTGCATTGTGAAATATTTTTTCGATGGATGGTATGGCATAGCCTTCGTGATTCTCGGCAAATAGATCAAGACGCTTTAATTTATTCATCGTTTTTTATGTTACAATTTCGTAACATTATCGTAATATACTTATAATTAAGTATTAATGATTTGATGTTCATCGAGATTTAGAAGTAATCCCACAGCGTCATGAATATTCCATCCGATCCATACGTTGACTACCGCAACAGTTCTGGAATAAATCCATTTTGTTACGAAATTGTCACAATTCTCCAATTGCCTTGAAATGTCCCATGTAAAGTCTGGTGCCATCACATGGCGCAGAAGCGATTTTCATATTCTTGGTTTTTTGGACTCCTCGCAACCGTTGCCTTGTCCTGTGCAAGCGCCGACCAGCCGGAAGAAGGGAAAATTTCCAAGGCAACAGAGGAAATCCGGGCAGAAGTTCAAAAGTTGAAAGTCGCCCTTGCCGGTGATCTGTCTCCCGGGGAAAAGCTGGCGGCAATGAAGCAATTCCGGGCCAAACTGGCAACTTGGCAGGAGAATCGCGCCGCAGAGTTGCCGCCGCACAATCCGACCGCACAAGGGACGGCTTTACAATCCTTGGCGGAGTGGATGAAGCAGCTCCCCTCGGCCCAAAAAGGAGTTTTTGACGAGCGGTTTGCTTTTCGCTCCCGCTTGGAAGGCTGGCGCGAGGAATCGAAAAATCTCCCACCCCCGGAGCGCGATGCTCGTCTTCGGGCTCTCATGGATCAACATCGGAACGTCCTGAGAGACAAGCTGGCTGCCAGGGAGGTTCAGCCCGTGAAGGATCCCCAGGGTTCGTTCAGCCGGTCTCTGGAAACAGAGAGGCAGAACCTGAAACTGGCACTCACAGGCGGGAATCCGCAACAAAAGCAGGAGGCCATTCAGCAATTTCGCACGGCAGCGATGCAATTCCGCGAAACCCGCAGCCAAGAAACGGAACAACTTTTGAAGCGGACGGAGGCTTCCCGATGAAAATCGGGCTCCCTGCTTGTGCCGACCACCCCAAGAAACCCACCATGAAAAAGACAAAATCCACTGGAAAGCCGCGCTTCGCCGTGACGGTTGAAATATTGGCAGCCTGTCTGGCTATTTCCTCTTCTTTCGTTCACGGGCAAACCACCCTGAGCGGCGACCATGTCATCACGGGCAACCTGGCTGTGGGAACCTCCCTCGCCCCTCGCGATCTCAACGTCAAGGGAAGGGCAATCTTGGGCGGTGGGTATGTGGACTCCTTCAATTCGGTCGCCCTGACCATGGGAATCTCGCGGGGAGAAAATTCCACCGCCATGAGCGGAGCCACATCCCATGGGTTTTACTCCGTTGGCATGAGCGAGGGTTACGTGGGGGAAGGCGCCCACTTCTCCACGGCCATGAGCGGCGGAGAAGTCTGGGGGGAGGAGGGGCTCACAGCCATGAGCGGCGGCGTTGCCTACGGAAACTATTCCGTCGCCATCGGTCTGGGGGTCTGGACGCCCGCCGCGTATTGTGTCGCGGTCGGCACATTCAATGCCAACATGGAAGGCAACCCCGATCTCTGGGTGGACACGGACCCGTTGTTTGTCATCGGCAACGGCATAGGCACTGAAAACAACGACCCGGAGCATGAGGCATTCCATAACGCCTTCGTGGTCCGAAAAAACGGCGATGTCGAGATGACCGGCAAGATCAAGATGCCCCGCCAGGGCGACATTCTGATGGGGGAATTTTCCGGACAGTAACCGGCATTTTGGGGATTTCCTCGCATGAAATCGCTTTCTTCCAGAAGGGTCGTTTCTGTTGTCGGCCTTCTGCTTCTGGCCGGTGCTGCATCTCTTTTTGCCCCGACGCCCGGCTGGTGGACAGAAGAAGGAACCCGGATCATCGAACAGCAGGGAGTGTCCAATAATGAGGGACCCGCGAACCTCGGCCAGTTGAAGCACGTTGCCACGCAGGCAAAAAAGCACCTCGATGCCCATCTTCCCGGCGGCTCGGGAGTTGCCATCACGGAAGTGGTCAATGGCTTCGAACCCCAGGCAGGGGTGCCCTATACATCCGAAGAATGGGAGACCATCACTGCCGCCAATTACGCCCCGGTGAACCTCGGCCAGTTGAAAGCCGTGGCGAAGCCGTTCTACGACCGGCTCCTTGCCATCGGCTACGACACCAAGGCCACCTTCATCGCCCACGGCTATCCGTCGAATTGGGAATACGATTATCCGTGGAACCCCGCCACCCCGGTCTCCGAGAACTACGCCCCCGCGAACTTGGGGCAGTTGAAGATGGTCTTCTGTTTCGACCTCTCCGCTCCCGCTGGACAACTCCCCGCTTGGTGGCAACGCTACTATTTTCCGAATCAAACCGGCATAGATCCCACCGCTGACCCTGATGGCGACGGCCTGAGCAACCTTCAGGAATTTCAGAATGGTAGCAATCCCCTCAGTTCTGAAGACTCGAATGCTAACGGCTTGCCCGACGACTGGGAGCAGTTCAATGCAGGCAAATTCGCAATCTGGCCCCCAACACTGTCGGCCAGCATCCTTCGCAATCAGACCGCCAACGGGACGATCCACCTGCGCAACGATACGGGCAGCCCGGTCAACTACTCGGCCACCCTGGCAGGAAACTCCGGCCCAGCCTATAGTTTCGAGGATTCCGTCACAGGCGGCACGCTCTACGAGTGGGAGGAAATCAGCGCCACCGGGGTGTTGTTGTCGGAAATTTCTTCTGCGGATGATGCATCACAGGAAATCGCCCTTTCCGGTTTTGCTTTCCCTTTTTACGGGGCAAGCTACAGCGCGATCTTTGTTTCCTCCAACGGATTCATCGTTTTGGGGGCGGGGAGCACCAGCTATTCGAATATCGCGCTTCCGTCACCATCGGCCCCCCGTCCCATCGTGGCACCGTTTTGGGATGACCTGAACCCCGGTTCCGCCGGCGATGTCTATTTCTTCCAAGACGCCACCCACGCTGTCGTTCAGTTCGAGGCGGTCGATCGCTACGGTGGAGGCGGCACATATACCTTTCAAGTGGCACTTCACTCCGATGGGCGAATCCAGTTTCGATACAAGACATTGAGCGGAACTCTAAACTCCGCCACGGTGGGTATCCAAGACGCCGCAGGATTGCTTGGACTGCAAATGGCCTGCAACGAAGCCTATTTGGCCGACAACTTGTCCATCGACATCTCGCCGCAGTCCACATTTCTCACGGTAGCTCCAGCTTCCGGAACCGTTCCTCCGTTCACCACTCTCGGCTTGGACGCGACCTTCCGCTCTCTCACCCTGCCGTTCGGGACCTACAATGCCACGATCACCACCTCGCACGACGCGCCGCTCGTGGCCGGGCCTCATGTGACCACGGCCACCCTTGAAGTGATCGACACTCCGTCTGTGGTTGCCATGACGGCTCCCGGGACAGGTTCTGTAATTCTTGAGGGGAACGACGTGCAACTCGCAGCCGCCGCCACGGACGCCGAAGGTGTCCAGAAAGTGGAGTTCTTCAGCGAGTCTGAAAAGTTGGGCGAGGCTTGGTGGCAGCCTTACGAAATGACGTGGTATGGCCCGCCGGTCGGAACACATCTGATCACGGCGCGTGTGGTGGACATTTTGGGCGGGGTTACGGTCTCCGCACCGACGACCTTGATCGTTCTTTCAGACTCCGATGCCGATGGCATGGCCGACGAGTGGGAGATCCAGAACGGTCTCGACCCGACGATTGACGACTCACGCCTCGATCTGGATGGCGACGGTGCTTTCAACCGTTTCGAGTATGTGCGGGGAACATCCCCCACCGATCCCGGCGAAACTCCCCCCAATGCTCCTGCCACCATCTCGATCACCGCACCGCAGAGCGGCGCGATCTTCATCCAAGGCCAGACCGTCTCGATTTCCGTCTCCGCAACGGACTCCGACACCTGGGTCTCCAAAGTCGAATTCCTCAAGGATGGGGTGCTTATGGGCGAGGACACCTACCCCTCCTGGTCGTTCGCGTGGAACACAGCACAATCCGCTGGTTCGATCTCCATCACGGCGGTTGCGATTGACGAATTTGGCCACCGGACGACTTCCTCTCCCATCCCGGCAACCATTCGCGCCGATAGTGATCTCGACGGGATGCCTGACGACTGGGAGATCCAGAACGGTCTCGACCCGGCACTTGACGACTCACGCCTCGATCTGGATGGCGACGGGGCTTTCAACCGTTTCGAGTATGTGCGGGGAACATCCCCCAGCGATCCCGGCGAAACTCCCCCAAATGCTCCTGCCACCATCTCGATCACCGCACCGCAGAGCGGCGCGATCTTCATCCAAGGCCAGACCGTCTCGATTTCCGTCTCCGCAACGGACTCCGACACCGGGGTCTCCAAAGTCGAATTCCTCAAAGACGGGGAGCTTATGGGAGAGGACACCTACCCCTCCTGGTCGTTCGCGTGGAACACGACACAAGCCGCCGGTTCGTTCTCCCTGACAGCGGTTGCGATGGATGAATTCGGCCACCGGACGACTTCCTCTCCCATCCCGGTAACCATTCGCGCCGACAGTGATCTCGACGGGATGCCTGACGACTGGGAAACGGCCAATGGATTTGATCCCAACCAAGCTGGTGGAACAGGGGATGCGGATTCGGATGGACTTACCGACTTTCAAGAGTTCCAAGCTGCCACAAACCCCCATGCAAGTGATACTGACGAGGATACAATGCCTGATTATTATGAGGTCACAAAGGGGCTTGATCCAATTCGTAATGATGCAGCTCTGGACAACGATTTGGACGGCCTTACCAACTTCGAAGAGTTCCAGCATGGCACCGAGCCATTGCAACCGGACACGGACGATGATGGTCTCTTTGATGGCTGGGAGATTGCCAATGGATTCGACCCACTCATTGACAACACCACTGATGAGAATCCAAACAACGATCCTGGAGCCGACCCAGATGACGATGGCTTGACGAACTCTCAAGAAGCAGACTACGGGACAAGCGCGAGCAGTTCAGATACCGATGGCGATGGTGTAAGCGATGCGAGCGAGGTGGGACAAGGCAGCAATCCCACCGATCCCAACGACAGCCAACCCCCGCCCACCGGAACAGTGCCGGTAGACATCACCTTTGGTGACGATAGCGGCAGCCATTCCGAGAAGTATCGGGTTCAGCTGGTTCCGTTGGAGGGCGACACCAGTGGCAACGCCCAGCGCTACCGCACCAACCGCCAATACGGAGTTCCACAGACCGACACCTTCCTCCTGCCCCGAGGCTCGAAGTATCGAGTCGAGTTGCAGCATGTGGCGACCAACATCGAAGGGGGAGATCCCGACTATGATTATGTCCTCGAAGTGGACACTTCCCAAAACTGTCTCGTTCTCGACGATCCACAGGGCATTTCGGGCTATCATGGCGAGAGTGACCCCTTCTTCGCCGAGGGAAAGAGCGGGACGCTCTATGTGCCGTTGTTTGAGTGGGTGACACCGAAGGAGTCTCCAGCATCAAGTCCCGACGATTCTGGCGATGGCCAAAACGAATTCACCTACAACACGGCAAGCCCGGGGGTGCTGACCATCGATCTGAAGGTCTTGGCAAAGCCGACGGGCGTTGCAGGAGTCACCGGGCATGACGGCATGAAATTTTCCGACCGCTGCGTGTTCACGTTGCCGAGCATCGCAGGTTCAACCTTTGCATGGGACGCTGCCAATTCAGACGGCAAGTCTCAGGCCTCCGGCGAGCGCCTCATCGCGAAGGCCACTTACACCACCTTGCCTGCAAGCAACAGCGATTTCGGTCTCAAGCAGGCTCAGTTACAATGCGACAGCGACACATCGGTTCTTCCGCAAGGCCCCTTTGAGGTCTTCTTTCCGAAGAACGCTGATAACCACCCTGAACTTGGTCCCTATCCGATTGATCGTCCGCCAAACTGGTTTTACTACTGGCGTGCAGGCGGCGTCTGCGGCATTCCGTCAGATGCCCAGTATGATTCGACTGCCAGCTTCGGATACACAAGGCCTGGAGTAGACACCATTCTTCGACTTGGGCCACTTGCTCCAACTACGAACAGTGGTCCAGAGACCTTCACGGGATCAGCTCCTTACGGTGCCGTAACAGTAACGGGCACTGGAAAGGGTATTCAATGCGTCGCCGAAACTGTAGCTCATGAAGTCTACCACTTAACCCTCCATAATGCTCTAGGCGGTCGCACTGATGGAGACGGTGACCGCATCGCAGATGCCGATGAAGCCACACTCGATGGGATAAACAGTAACCTAGCCGACCCTGACACTTTTAACCTTAAAAGCATTTTTTCAGGTTACGCAGCCTACGGCGATAACGAATTAAGATGCCGTAAAAAGGAACTCTCGCCAGGAGTTACCGTTACCCCTTCCCAAGACTGGGCGAACCCCGGTTCACAATCCAAAGCCCAATTTGGGCCAACTCCATAACAAACAAACTCAATCCTATGAAAATTATACATATATTACTAATCTCTGCTTATAGTCTCTCTATGCTTGCATCAGCTGATGATTCCCAAGAGAAAACAATCGCATCAACTTTCAAGGTGGCACTTGCAAAAACCGTGAGCGTGGCCAATGGCACCCTCACATTGGTGACAAAAGATTCTGGAACTCGCTTCTTGCTCTCAGTGGATAACAGTCCTCAGCGAGTGTTAAAATACTCCGAAAAGGTGATTCTGCCAAGGGGGTTCCAACGTGCCACATTCGCGGAAAGGCATTACAGCATCACTATCTCAAAAATAGATGGCACGAAGGATAAATACGAGATTTCAGAAAAATTCGATAACCGCTCCTTCGGAGGTGATGTCGTAACTACAACTAAGGAGTTCTCTCTTGATGATGCAAGTCTGGCCGATGAACAGAGATGACAATGCAGAACAAGGCGGTGAAAAGGGGTCGGAAAAGGGGTCGATCCTTGCCGGGCTGTTGCCCAAATAAAACATGGCATGTAATATGCTTACTGTCAGTTACATATGATGGGGCGAATGGCAAAGCAAACAGAGTTGTGGGTCGAGCCGGTGGAGTTGGGGAAACGGATTCCCGAAGATCATCTTCTGCGAAAGATCGGCAAGATTCTCGATTTGAGATTCGTGCATCGGGAGGTGTCTGGATTTTACGGGCGCAACGGCCACGTTTCGGCAGATCCGGTCGTGATTATGAAGCTAATGCTTCTGCTGTTTCTGGACGACGTGAGAAGCGAGCGGGAGTTGATGCGGGTGGTTCCCCTGCGGATCGACTACCTTTGGTTTTTAGGTTTTGGGTTGGAAGATGTCGTTCCCGACCACAGCGTGTTGAGCAAGGCTCGGGCGCGATGGGGGAGCGAGGTGTTTGCCAGGGTCTTCGAGCGCACGATCGGGCAGTGTGTGAGGGCGGGGTTGGTGGATGGCGAGAAGCTCCATGTGGATGCGTCGTTGATTCGCGCCAACGCTTCACGCAACTCTGTGATCAAGGTCGTCGTGGAGGCGCAAATGGAGAAGCTTGATGAAAAACAGGAAGCGGCCAACACACGTCACCGCAGCACGAGCGACCCGGATTCCACGGTGGTCCGTCACCGCGACGGGGCGGCCGTGCCAAGCTACAAGAACCACCGGGTGGTGGATGACAAGGCCGGAGTCATTACCGCAACAAAGACAACCACGGGTGCCGTGGATGAAGGGCAGGAACTGTGCGGCATGGTTGGAGCCCACGAGCAAAACACGGCGCATCGGGCACGGGTGGTTGTTGCGGACTGCCGATACGGCAACACTGCCAACTTCATCGCCTTGGCCAAGAGGGGAGTGCGTACTCACATGGGAGATCTGCGCAGCAGGCTGCGCAATGCCCGGGCGGAAGGAATTTATCCGGCAAGCGATTTCCCTTACGACAAGACGGCGGACACGTTCCTTTGCCCGGCCAAAAAGCTTCTTCACCGGCATCACTTCAACTCGCGCAGAGGCTACTTTGAATACCGCCCGAAAGCAGGAGTGTGTGCCTCTTGTCTTTTGCGTTCTGCCTGCACGCGTGACAAAGCGGGCCGCACCATCAAACGCTACGATAACCAGGAACTGCTGGATCGGGCGCGGCGGCAGTCGCACTCACTCCGGGGTCGGCTCGACAGGAAGCGACGCCAGTGGCTTCAGGAAAGAAACTTCGGGGAAGCGGCAGTCGATCATGGGTTCAAGCGGGCGCGCTGGCGCGGGCTCGGACGTCAAAGCATCCAAGACAGCCTCATCGCCGCCATCCAGAATCTGCGGATCCTTGCCAGGCGAATGAGACTCCCCAATAAATCGCCGCTTTCCCACGCCTTTTCGATCCTGAAAAGTCTAATACTAACACCTTTTCAAGCCATCTCCGGCATCAATGCGCGCTGCGCCCGTGAAATCCGCTTTTTTACTCCCCTTTTTGGGCAACAGCCCGTTGCTTTTTGACATTTTGGCGCGATGGGCTTCGCTTGAAGCACCCTTCACATTTTGTTCCGCGGATTTTCAACCTGCAAAGGCACCCGCGTCAGTTGGCCTTGTTCGCCCGGCGCTCGGCTTCGGTGGCATGGCCGACGAGTGGGAGATCCAGAACGGTCTTGATCCGACGATTGACGACTCACGCCTCGATCTGGATGGCGACGGGGCTTTCAACCGTTTCGAGTATGTGCGGGGAACATCCCCCAGCGATCCCGGCGAAACTCCCCCCAATGCTCCTGCCACCATCTCGATCACCGCACCGCAGAGCGGCGCGATCTTCATCCAAGGCCAGACCGTCTCGATTTCCGTCTCCGCAACGGACTCCGACACCGGGGTCTCCAAAGTCGAATTCCTCAAAGACGGGGTGCTTGGAGGTGCATTATGGGATACAAATATCGTTGATAACAACGTCAAATATATTTTCACGCCTTCCGCACCTCCTCCACAAAATGGCGACGAAATAAAAACCTCAGGCTTTCGTTGGTATTGGAATCCGCCCATTAAGTCTAGCGGGAAGAGGTATCTTGAACTTGTTGAGGAGGAGATTAATTGAAATTGCCGCTTTTCATTATTGCTTTGCTAGTATCGAACGCTATGACGTTTGCTCAGAATTCAAATAGCGATCCTATCCAGAGTTTTTTAAGCCTGCCCATGAAGGGACGGTTTACTCCAGTAAGTATTTTATCGCGTGTCGTTACTTGCGCCGTCGATATAGATGGGGGCGGCACAGACGATCTTTTTGTAGGAAGTGGTCAACCTTGGAATGGCGATAGTTACCAGTTATACTGCGCAATCTATGTGCCATTTAAGAGCAGCTACACATTAATTACCGCTCCCGACGCGGCTATAGAAATAGATCCGCGCTTTTTCGGTCCCAGAGAAACAACATTTTGCGGCTATGTGGAGGAAAAAAAGACGCAAGGGTTACTTGTAATACAGAATGACTTTGTAAGCCGGGATTCTGAGGATCCAGAGAAACTGATCATTCCTTCTGCCTATTCCAGCCGAAAGTTTTTTCATATAAAGGGCGATCAGCTTTTGATCGATGAACTCGGCCCTTTGGATTTGAAAACTCCAGAAGGCCATGCATTCTACGAGCGATACTTTGGGAAAGAGGTTCAATCTCGCCCGATAACACTCGAGGATTATCCTGTCGAAAAACTCAAAGAGGTGGGATATAAAATTCCTGACTGGACAAAACCGCCAGAGTCCCTGCTATCTCCTACTGCGAAGCCAAGTGTGACACCGTCAATATCGACGCCAGCGCCAGTTCAGAAGCTTTTGCCCACAACAACAACGACTACGAGCGCAAAATCGACTTCCGGCTTTCCAAGCATTATTCTCGTGGCATTTTTGGCTGCGGTGATCATCGTGATCATCGGAGTGATTATATTCTTGTGGCGCAAATTGTCATAGTGCGGAACCCTGCCAACAAAATACCCCCGGTCCCGGGGGCGCACAACATCACGTATCAATGGCGGCTGGAGGTGCATTATGATCGTGGCAATGGGAATCGCGCCTCACGCAACCAGCCGGAGGATACCGTCAAAATTCCGATCAATCAGCAGTATGCGGAAGTCCCCGCCGATGAGGAATGGCGCATCTTTGAGTGGAAAGCGCCAGGACAGGACAAAGCCGATTGGCGAAGGAAATTGACGATCACGGGTTCTTTGGGGGCACGGCAAAGCTCTATATCACGGAACCGGGGAAACCGGAGCACCTTGCCTATACGTTCCAGATTGGGGGCCAAAATCCAACAAATGATATTTTCTCGATAATGAGCACCTTTCGGTGACTCCGACGATCCGGGAGTCATCGATGGAACAGCGGGACTTGGAGGACTTCACGCGGCTTTGGATCAATGGCATTTCGTTACAAAATCGTAACATTCAACAATAAGGATTTCCATTACAGGACAAAATGACTCATCGACCACCCAGATCGGGACTTTCCTCGACTATCAGGTTCAAACTGTTTGCGGCCTTGATCCATTCTGATTTTAGAACGAAAAGGGAGTCCTCCAAGGGGGATGTGGAATTTTCCTCAACCAAGTCGCTGTTGCCCTTTTGGACAACCCCCATGGACGACAGAAAGCCGGAATCAATGGTTTGAGCGGTCTTGGTGTCGGCTTGCTCGACGACGGATCTGATCCCCGGTCCGCTTATCAAAGTGCCGTCGCGGGTCTGGTAGGTCCCAAGGTAGAGGTTGCGCAGGGCGGATAAACTGATCATCAGATCGGATGTTTTTCCTCTTACCCCCTGCGATCTCTCGGGAAGAACAGCATCAAGCATGGTTGCGAAACCTTGAAATATCCTGCGGATGGAATCTTCCTGTGTCCTGGCGAAATAGCGGTTCCGGAAATTCGTGGGATCATTTCTCTCCCAAGCTCCGACGAAGCCTTCCATGGTCGCATGCAAATCGTATGCATGTCCTATAAGTGATTGAATGACAATTTCATCTGGATTCTTAATGTCTTTTTCAACGGAGATTTCCTTGCCAGTGGTGGAATACGCATCCAAGAGAGTTTCGAGAACACCAAACCCATTTGATTCTTTGTTCATTCGGGTTGAATTGTCGGGGTCGGGCAGGACCAGCAACTCGGTCGGGGCATCAAAATCCGTGTAAAATACCGCCACTTCCGCCTGGCGGAAGGCGCTACGAGCCACTGCCAAGCTTTCTCTGGCCTCGGCCAACGCCTCCTGGGATCCTGGTGCGTTTGCCAGAGTTGCCACAGCACTTTGGAACTGATCGGTTTTCCGCAGGGCGTCGCGACTCGCTGCGAGAATGATATCCGCATTCGTTTCCGCAGCATTCTTGGCGAGTTGCGAGGAAAGAATTGTGTCACTCTGAGCGCTGGGAGTTGGGGTTGGTGAAGGCGTTGGCGTCGGTGACGAGGTCGGTGTTGGTGAGGGCGTTGGGGTTGGTGAAGGTGTCGGCGCCGGGGTTGGCGTTGGGGTCGGAACTCCTCTGTGCTTTTCGATTTTGCACCCCATACAACAAAAACAAAATAAAATGACAAATATACATAATTTATTTATGTTTAACTGTTTGCTGTATATCTTTTCTGCGGATTTCCATTCTTCCATGTTTTCTTGAATAGAATGGAGAGAGGTTGCCATTTTAGAGAGGAACAGTGGATTCTCGGCACGGCACAGGAAATAGTCGCCATTCGAAATGTTACAATATCGTTGCATTTCGTGATTTGCCTTTTGAGAAATACCGCTTCATGTTTGCGCGACATCACTGTCGCCATGAATCGTCCAACGCATTCCCTCGCCCCTTTTGACAGACTGTCCGGTTACACTTTGATCGAGATCATGCTCGTTCTGGCCATTATTTCTGTTCTGGTCGGTGCCGGGATTTATTTTCTTTCTGGCAACCTCGACATTGCGAAGGAACAGCGGGCGGCGAGCGACCTTCAGACCATCACCACGCAATTGAAAACCTACGAAATGCAGAATCAGTTTCTGCCTTCTTCCGAACAGGGACTCATGGCATTGGTCAAACAACCGACCACAGAGCCATTGCCCACAAGGTGGCGAGCCCTGATGGAACACCTGCCCACCGACCCGTGGGGTTCTCCCTACCAATATCGCCAGCCTGCGCAGAAAAGCTCCAAACAGTTCGATTTATTCTCACTCGGTCCCGACCGGACGGAAAGCAAGGACGACATTGGGAATTGGAATGGGTAGAAATGTGTTTCACAAACCGAGGCTACACGCTGCTGGAGCTCTGCATCGTGCTTGCCATCATGTCGGCGATGGCCGGGATGACCGTGCCTCTGTTTCGGAACATGGCGAAGGAAGAGGAGCTTTGGTCGGTGGTGCGGAGCATTCGCACGGCAGCGGGTGATTGTCGGCGTCTCGCCATTCAGACCGGCCAGGCCAGAACCTTGGAGATTGACGAATCCGGACTTCGTTTTTCCGGTTCGTCCGGCGGACGATTCCCGTCAAACCGCGTTCAGGTTGAAGTTCAGGATTCGGCTCGCCGGGAATGGCGTCGCACCCTGATCGAATGGGTTTTCCAGCCTTCCGGACTCTGCGACCCTTTGAGCATTCGCCTGCGCTCTCCAAACGGCTGGATTGAACAGCATTTCAGCCCCTTGACGGCCACAGTGGAGGAGGAGACATGGAGTTTTCATTGATCCGCTCTGACCGGGGGGCCTTCCTTCTCGAAGCCTCCATTGCCGTCGCCATCATTGCCGTCGCCATGTCCGGACTGGCCATTTCGCTGACCCGTTGTGCGGACGCCTCCCTGATGCTCGGAAAAGAAAGCCGTTTGCGAACCGCGCTGGAGAACCGTTTGGCCGAGTTGTCAGCGGAAAATCTTCCCACGGGCACAAACACTCTCGTTGTCGCCAACGGCGCGATCACCATTGAGCAGAACGTGCAATTCGCATCGGTGCGGGGCCGGACCAAGGAGTTGCTCACCGGACTCTATGAGATTCATCTCAAGGCCGCGTTTGCCAACGACGCATGGCCCCCGCTGCAAACAACCCGCCTGATCTACAAGCCATGAGATTATCGTTGCTTTCCGGTCTCCCATGCTTCGCGCCGGTTGTCCGATTTCCGGTGGAGAGAAATTCCGCTTTCGGCGGCAAGCGGCCGCCTTCCAACGGAAATACCGCGCCCAATTCCAATCGGCAACCCCCTTGTAAAGCGGCTTTCACCTTGCTGGAGTTATTGTTGGCCCTTGGCATTCTGGCTCTCGTTTCCGGGGGAATTTTCGCCATGATGTCGGCCACCATGCAGGTGACATCCGAGACGGAAACCCGTCAGGAGCGCGCCCGCAAAACGGAGGCCCTCGGAGAATTTCTGAGAAAGGGATTCGCCAATCTGCCTCTCAAATGCCGTATCTCCCTGCGTGGCTCGACGCAGCGCGGGGGAAATCTTCAGGAACTCTTGATCGAGAATGCCCCCAATGCGTTTGCCTGGGGAAAGCGCCACGGCCATTTCGGGCCGGTCAGTTTGACCCCGGTTCCCAGATCGGACGGCCTGCTGGATTTGCGCGTGATAAAAATCAACCCAAAACCCACGACCGTTGCCGAAGCGGCGGAATGGATACGACTCGCCGGAAACTTCCGTCTCGTGGAGTGGAGTGTCATGGACCCATCGGGTCAATGGCTGGACAATTGGACCGGAGAACAACTCCCGCGCCTCGTGCGAATGCGGTGGCAATTGCAGGGCGATGACAGCATTACGGAGCGGGTGTTCGACATTCCCGCCTCCCGGCTCAAATTCGTCGAAAAGAAAAAGCCCGATGAAAAAACGTAACTCATCCGGCTCCGCTCTTCTGTTGGTCCTCTGGGCGATCATAGTGGTGAGTATCGCGGTGACGGGATTGGTCACTGTCATTCAATCCGATCAGGATGAGTCTGGAGCAATCCAACACGCCTTTCTGGCCCGCCAGATTGCCGAGTCCCAAGTGGCCCTCGCTTCACATCCGTATATTTTTCCCGACGACCCATCGCTTGCCGAAAACACGACACTTGGCGGGAGATGCGTGACTGCGGTGCATGAAGAGGGGGCGAGGTTGGATATCAACCATGTGTTGGAGAAAAAACGTCCCGAAATTCTTTCGCAATTATTCGCCAACTGGGGATTGGACCCCGGCCAGGTTTCCGATCTGGTCGAATCCCTGCGGAGGTGGACACAGCCGGAGGGCTTGGAACCCATGAGCCATGATGAAACCGCTTATTACGAGGAGAAATTCGGCGCGTCCAATGCCGTCCCGCACCGCCCTTTTCAAACGGTGGAAGAAATGTCGATGGTCCGGGGAATGGACGCACTCATCGCAAAGAAGCCGGATTGGCAGGATTATTTCACAGTTTGGACGGACTCTGGCATCAATTTGAATTCAGCTCCCCCGGATCTCATTGCCGCCGTTCTCGGCGATCAAAGAGCACAGATTTCGGCCTTGATCCAACAACGGGAAAGCATGCGCACATCGCCCGATGAAGACGACCGCGTCTGGACCGACATCAAAATCCCCCTGCAAATTTTGGGAGTGGCGGCGGATTCCAGAGCCGCCTCATTTTTCACGGTTCAAAACAGCGTTTGGCGCATTGAGGCTGTTGCCACCGTGGGGACCCGGAACTGCCTTGTCGGTGCCGTTGTCAGCAAGGACAGCGTCCCATCAAAGACGCTTTACCACTACGAACGATGAAAAGCGCAAAAACTCCCCAGCCGATTTTCGTTGTCATTCCGGGAGCTGAAAAATGGGCTCTCTGGAAGTGGGTGGATTCCGAAGGCCAATGTATTGCCCAAGCCGAATCGCCATCCGCTTTGTCCCCGCCCCACGAGGCGACGATTTGTCTCCCGGCCAACGAAACCGCCACTGCGGCCATCTGGTTGACCACCTCCGATGAGACCATGATCGTTGAAATGGGTTCGCTCCAGGCGGAGGCGTTGTTTTCCCACGAGAAGGGGGGCAGCGTGAAGGCATTTCAATCGATCCGTCACGAGGATTCGCGGATTTTGATTTTCGCATTGATCGCACCGGCCGAGCCCCGCTGTCTTGAAGGCATTTCCTTTGCCGCAAGATGCGTGCCTGCTGTGACCGCATTTGCATTCATGCCGGATGCTCTCACTGTCTTTCGCGAACTGGATACGATCGTGGCGGTCCTGACAACGGACGAACACCCTGTGGGCATTCTCCAGTTGGGTGCCAGGACGTTGGATGTTTCCGCAGCCGGCGAATTGCTGTGCCTCATCATGCGGCTCTCTGCCGAGGGCATTGCCAGGAATACCTCCACCGTCATTGTCTGGAGCGAACCGACGGAACCCGGATTTTCCGAGTGTCTGGAGAAAGTCGGCATCTCGTGCCAGAAAGGCGAGCGTGGTTCCCCACGAATCCCTGTTTCCGACATAGATCTGTCTCCAACCCGTTTTATTCGGGCAAAACGACGGGAACAATGGATGCGAAAAATCCGGCTGGGCGGGCTCGCTTCTCTTGTCGTCGTCTCACTCATCACATTGGCCTGGTTTGTCGGCTATGCATGGATCGAGTTCGAGTATCACCGACTGGAGTCCGACAATGCCTCCCTCCATCCCGAAGCCACGGATTTGAAGGCGGCAGCGGACCGTTGGTTCGCGCTGGAACCGGCGATCAATCCCCGGCAGTTCGCCCTCGAACATCTTTTCCAATTTGCCTCCCGGCTGCCAGAGAAAGGGGTTCGTCTCACGCTGTTTCGCATGGACGCCAAAGGTTTCCTCGTCACGGGTGAGGCGGACAAGCCCGCTCAAGTCATCGAATACCAGGGAGGACTCGCCGCCGCCCCGGAACTTGCCGCGCTCAAACTGACCATGCCTCCCCCCAAGATCATGCAGGACAACATCGCGCGCTTCGAGATCCTCGCAGCACGGAAGGGTGCCACCCATGAAGCTTCTAAATAATCCCCGAGAGCGCTTCCTTTTTGTCCTGCTCGTCAGTGTCCTGGCCGTGCTCACCCTCGGCATCGGTGGCAACAGCCTTCTACAGCGCAGGGCCTATGTGGAAAACCAGTTGTTCCGGCTGCGAAGTGAAAATTTGGAACTGCGAAGCTGGATCGCCGACAAGCCGCTCATTCTTGCGCGTCAGGCATGGCTTGAGGAACATTTGCAACCTTCCGGCGACATTCGAAGGAACGGCTTGGAACTTCTGGAGACTCTCGAAAAACAAGCCCAGGCCGCCGGGCTTCAAATCACGGCAAAAACCATTCTTGATCCACAAACCGGTCCGAAATCGACCCTGATCCCGATTCGCGTTTCCGCTCAGGGCGAATTCCGCAATCTGGCTGTTTTTCTCCATGCCGTTCAGAAACCAGGTGAATTCGTCATGCTCAAGGAGATCGGCGTCAAAGCAGGAAGCGGTGCCCGTGAAGTCATCGCCGATTTGGAATTCCAAAAATTTTTCCGGGTCGCAACCCCAAGACCTGATCGCCCATGAAATTCACGACAACTCTTGTCGGCACATTTTTTCTGTCGGGAATCGCGTTCTGCCAGGAGCCTTTCTCCACGCCGGAGCAATTTTCCATCGAGCGTTACGCCAGGATTTTGGACAAATCCCCTTTCGCCCAGGCCACTTTGCTCCAGGAATCCGCTCCCCAGGAAAGCTTCAGCAAAGATCTGGTCTTGGTTTCCCATTATCGACTTGGCGGCATCCTTTACGTCAATCTGCTGGATCGCAAAAGCCAGCAGCGTCTCGTCATAACATCCGAAGGTGACGCTTCGACCGGCATGAAAGCCATTGCCCTGAACTCCACTGGCAATCCGTGGGAAGCAAAGGCGGTCATCGAATGTCGCGGAGAAAAAGGCACTGTCGGTTACGATCCCCCGAAATTCCAACCTCCCCCGGCCGGGCAAAGCCTCGCCGCCGCCCAACCAGGGAAAAGTCAGTCGGAGCCCGTTCGACGAACCCGCGTCCGAAGCCCTCAAGACGATTGATTCCAAGCCATGAAACCCACATTTTTTCTTTTCCTTTTCCTGTTGAGTCTCTGTTGCGTCCATGCTGAAGACCCTGCCGCGGAGGATATTTCCTTTCTGAACAGCCCGGTTGGCGATGTGCTGACGTTTTATGAGCGGCTGAGTGGCAAGCGCATCATCCGGGATAATAATCTCAACAACCTGACCGTCACCATTGTCGCCGCGCATCCCCTGAAAACGACAGAGGCCAGACGCTTTGTGGAGGCGGGGCTTCTGCTCAATGGGGTCGCTCTTGTGCCATCCGGCCCGGATGCCATGAAAGCCATCAGCACGGCCAATCGGAAACCGGGAGGCGAAGGGCTTCCGCTCATCTCCGGGAGCACTGTTCTTCCAGATGCCGACACGGTCATCACATACTTCATGCCGCTGAAATTTCTGAAAGCCCAGGAACTCAAAAAACTGTATGAGTCCCAAGTGCAATTGCACGACTATGGGGTCGTCAACATCGCTCCGGGAACGAACGCCCTCCTCATCACGGAAAATGCATCCGTGATCCGCCATTTCGTGGAACTTCAGGAACTCCTCGACAAGGAGCCGACTTCCGTCGTCAATCATTTCGTCAATTTGACCCGCTCCGACGCCGTCCGGGTCTCCGAGCTTGTCATGGAGTCCCTCAAATCCGAGGGCTCGGATGCCGTGCCAAAGTCCGGTGAATCCAAAGCCCTCTCCATGTCAAATGCCGATGGTGTCCGGTTGATTCCCGACAAACGCACGAACCGGATTCTGGTCATTTGTCCCCCGACCAGTTTCAGCTTGGTGCGAACCCTCATCGGTCAATTCGACGAACCGGCGGAAGTTCCGGGGGCCAAATCGATCGTCCTCCGCTTTGTTTCGGCAGTGGACATCATACAGGTTCTGGTGGATGCCCTTTCCCAGACCGAGGAAGTTGCGGCACAACAGCAGTCGGCCCCCGCCATTCCCCGAGCCCAGCCGGTTCAGCCCACACAGGTTTCTTACGGCAGCACGGGAGGAGCCACGTCGGGAAGTCCCGGGACGATATCCACCCGCTCCGACCAACTGATGGAAGAAACCGATCCGGCACCGTTGTCCTTCATTGTGGGCAAGACTTGGATCGCCGCCGATCCGAAAGCCAACAAGATCATGATCAGCGGTCCGCATGAAAGTGTCGATAAAGTGAAAGACGTCATCGGCCAGCTTGATCAGAAGCCCAAGCAGGTCTATCTCGCCACCGTGATCGGGCAACTCACTCTCGGCGACGGGATGTTGTTCGGCATCGATTACCTGCAACATTTCACATCAGACGGCCACGGCACCGGCGTGGCCAGCGCGCTCATCGCGAACAGCGGCAAGGTCGCGGCCAGCAACGCGAACGGTGCCACCAGCGGAAATATTCTCGATCCGGTCAACCTCGTCCAGCCAAGCACCATTGTGAGTGCCCTGAACGGGCTGACCATTTACGGGACCATCGGAGGGGCCGTGGAATACTATGTGCGGGCCTTGGAGACAACCAACCGCTTCAAGGTGCTGTCGAGGCCGGTGGTTTATACCTCCAACAACAAGAAGGCCAAGATCGCCACCGGCCAGCGGATTCCAGTTCCCGTGAATACCCTTTCGACGGCGGGCACGACCATCACAACAGCCTCCGTGCAATCGACCATTGCCTACCAGGACGTTCTCCTCAAGTTGGAGGTCATCCCTCTGATCAACGCGAACGGGGACGTCACGCTGAAAATTGCCCAGACCAATGACAGCGTGGCGGGAAATCAGGAGGTCAGCGGAAATTCCATTCCCATCATCGGCACCCAGGAACTCAATACCACGATCACGGTGCCCAACGGAAAGACCATTGTCCTGGGAGGACTGGTTTCCGAGCAGACCACCCGCGATACTTCCGGGATTCCTTGGCTGAGCCGGATTCCCGCCTTGGGCTACCTTTTCCGGACAACGGATAAAAAGACAAGCCGTCAGGAACTCCTGATTTTCATTCAACCAGTCGTCGTGGACGACATCGAGTCGGCACAAATCCAGAGCGACATTGAGCAACAACATTCCGAAATCCGACCCCACTTCGATCCTGTCGCGCCGGATGTTCCCGATCTTCCATTGGAAAAGACCAGCCCGGCAAATAAGAAAGCATTCGGTCCTTACTGACCGTGTTCTCAACAGCTTCGCTATGAACACTCCATCCCTGGCTGACATCGTGATGAACGCCGCCGAGTCTGGCGGTGGGCTGCTCACCGAGCGAAGCGCCGAATCCGTTTTGTCCGCCTTTCAACGGCAAATATCGCCGATTGGATCCCTTATCGAAGCGGGAGAGGTTGATGAAGCGACTTTGCTCCGGGGTCTCGCATGCTCGCTCGGCATGGAATACGCCGAACCGGCTCGCCTTGCCAAGGAAGATGCTCTGGCCGACCGGCTTCCCGCCCGCGTTGCCTTGCGTCATTTCATTCTTCCCGTCTCCGTTTTCGATGGACGCCTGACCCTCTGCATCTCGGACCCTTTCGACCTCGTCGGAAAACATGCCGCCGCCTGTGTTGTCCTTGAACCGATCACATGGGTTTTGGCTCCGCGTTCTCTGATCATCGATGGAATCCGGGAGCTCTATGGAGTGGGAGCCGAGACTTTCGAGCAGGTGCTGGCCGAACGCGGGGGAGAGGACGCCTTTTTGGATGTCCGGCAAGAAACCACCGTTCTTGACGACGAAGATCCGGAAGCCTCTGTCATCAAGTTCGTCAACCAAATCCTCCGCGAGGCCCTGCAACAACGGGCAACGGACATCCATGTCGAGCCTCTCGCCGATGACCTGCGCATCCGTTACCGCATCGATGGCGTCCTTCACGATATTCCCGTTCCGCCGAAAATCCGGATGCTTCAGGCATCGGTCATTTCCCGTCTCAAGATCATGGCCCACCTCGATGTGGCGGAGCGTCGCCTGCCGCAGGATGGTCGCATCAGTTTGGAACACCGGAGCCAGCCCATCGATGTGCGGGTGGCCACGATTCCGCTGGTGACCGGAGAAAGCGTCAGCCTGCGTTTGCTGGGGCAGGAACGTTTCGATTTTCCGCGCTTGGGACTGGCTTCCCAGCTTGAGGAAAAGATGAAACAGCTTCTTCAGCTTCCAAATGGCATCGTTCTCCTGACCGGTCCCACAGGCTGCGGAAAATCCACCACCCTTTACACCTTCCTTTCGCATCTCAACAAGGCCGAGCGCCGGATCGTGACCATCGAAGATCCGGTGGAAAACAAACTGCCCGGCGTCGCCCAGATCGCCGTCCGGCATGAAATCGGGCTCACCTTCGCCACCGGACTGCGCAGCATCCTCCGCGCCGATCCGAACGTGGTCATGGTCGGTGAAATGCGTGATCTGGAGACCGCCGAGATCGCCATTCGCGCGGCCCTCACCGGACATCTGGTCTTCAGCACTCTGCACACCAACGACGCCATCGGCGGCATTACCCGGCTCGTGGACATGGGACTGGAGCCCTTCCTCGTCACAGCCGCCGTGCGATCCTTCATCGCACAACGTCTCGTGCGCCGCCTCTGTCCAACGTGTCGGGAACCGGCCGAATTCACGACGGACGAGCTTCATGCCATCGGCTTTCCTCCCGACAAGACGGGGCAGATCATGCGGGCCAAAGGTTGCCCGGAATGCCGCAACCTCGGCTACCACGGAAGGCTTGCCATTTACGAGTTGTGCGAACTCACCCAACCCATGCAGCAGGCCATTCTGCAACGAAAGGAGCCTTCGATCCTCCGTGAGATCGCGGCCTCCGACGGGATGAGAAATCTTCGCCAATACGGCTGGGACAAGGTTGCCGAGGGCGTCACCACGGTCGATGAGGTGTTGCGCGTTACCGCCGAGGAAAATTTGTGATCCTGACCTTCCAGTATGTTGCCGTTGATGTCTCCGGATCGAAAGTCGAAGGAGAAATCCATGCGGGTTCGCGTGCCGAGGCGGTAAGCCTGCTCGGTCGCCAGAGACTTCAACCTGTTTCTCTGGAATCATCCGAGTTGGTCGATTCCCCGTCAAAAAAGACAAAAATCGTCGCTTCCAAACCTCAACTCAGCACCAAAGACACCATTCAGTTCACGGAAGAATTGGCCGACTTGCTGGACGCCGGATTGCAACTCGATCCCGCCCTCAAAATCATGGAGGGAAAAGCGGCTGCTTCGCGGATCGGGCGCACGGCCGCCCTTGTCCGTGAAATGGTGCGGGAGGGAACCCGCCTTTCCCAGGCCCTTCCCGCTGTTTCCAAACGCTTCGCGGGTCTTTACAGCAACCTTGTCGCAGCCGGAGAAATCAGCGGCTCGCTCGGAGTCATCCTCCGCAAGCAAGTCGAATACCTCACTGTCATGCAGGAACTCCGCTCCAAGGTCGTCCAGGCCCTCATTTACCCAAGTTTTGTCTTCGCCGCCGGAATCCTGCTGATGACGATTTTCATGACCGTGCTCGTTCCACAACTTTCGATGTTATTTTCCAAGAGCGGCAAGAGCATGCCACTCCCCACAAAAATTCTGATCAATTGCAGCCAGTTTTTTGGCTCCTATTGGTGGATTCTCCTTCTGGTCGTCATTGCCACCGTCATAGGTTGTGCCGTTTTTGTTTCCAGGCCCGGTGGGAAAGTCGCGTGGCATCGTGCCAGACTCCGGATTCCGCTCATGGGTCCCGTCATGGAGGCGAATTTCTTCGCGCAATTTGCCCATACGCTTGCCAACCTCACCGCCAACGGCATCCCGCTCCTGGACGCCATCCGGCTCTTCAATGCGGCGACAACCAATCTCCACCTTCAACACATTCTTGCGGGGGTTGCGGACCGCGTGGGGGAGGGGGCTGCCCTCTCAAAAGTTCTGGCCCGCACGGGGGCCTTTCCTCCAGATTTCACGGATCTGGTCGGCGTGGGAGAACAAACCGGCGATCTTCCCGCCGCTCTTGCCAAGACAGCCGTGCGCTTCGACAAAACCCTCAGCATTCGCATCCAGCGAATCACCGCACTCATCCAGCCCGTCATCATCATGATCCTCGCCATCATGGTCGGGTTGTTTGCCTATTCGATTCTCGCCGGCATCTTCCAGGCAGTTTCCGGACTTCGACCGGGAAGATAAGCATTGAGCAAAGATCTTGCCCGTTTGTCTTTCGCTTGAAGTTGTTTTAATTGCACTTGCATAATCAGATGCAATAGATACAACTTCAAGTATGCCAACAATGCTGATCGAACAGGTAAACGAACCCCTCCTGGCCCAGAGTGCCTTGGAAGGGATTGATGTCACCGAAGCGGGAACGCAGTTCGTGAGAGCCCTCGTCCGGGCCTATGGCGAACAGGAAATCTCCCCCGCGGTTCCTGCCACTTTTGGCCGTCATCAATTGCTCCTTCAAACAGTGAACGCGCGTGATGCGGCTGTGCGATATGGCGTGGCTGGTCCGGTCACTCCGGAAGCGGTGAAAAAGGCCGCAAGGGAAAAGCGACTCCTTGCAGTTCGCGGAAAAGGCGGCGAAATGCGCTTTCCAATCTGGCAATTCCTCGAAGACGGTGGCCCCGTGCCAGGAATGGCGGAAACTCTGGCAGAACTCGCCCACAGTCCCGCTGGTGAGGACATGGGAGCTTTTGCCTTTTTCCTCAATGCGAATCCGCTCACGGGAGGGAAACCTCCGATCAAGGCGCTCCGGGCCGGACGGAAAGAAGCGGTTCTGCGCGCCGCCGCCTCCGCCCGTTATTGAACCAACCGCACATGCACCGCTCGCCAAGACTTCCCCTGAAGCAGTCGGAGTTTGATCGCCTGGAGATGCCGTTGTTCGAGATGGACCCGCTTTGCTGGGTCAATTTGAGGTTTGCGGAATTTGCCTCCGAGAACGGCTTGTTCTATCCCAATCCGGGTGCGCGACTGACTCCCTTCTCGTTGAAAGTTCCCTGTCTGTATCTGGCACAAACGGAAAAAACGGCTTTTCTTGAGTTGTATGGGGACAAGCTGTATCTGGCCCGGCAATCCGGCGGCCAAATGATCCTGCCGGAGGAGGAGTTGAACCGGCGGGTGTATATCCGTATTCAGACAAAACCGCTCCGCCTGTGCGATCTCGTGAGGAAGGGAAGCGGCGCCAAGTTGCACCTCGACGCCGGCACCCTTTGGGCTTCCGACTTCGAGTATCCCCAGAGGTTTGCCGAAGCAATCCACGGACACCCTGCCGGAGTGGATGGCATTCGTTATCAGAGCCGTCATACGGATGAAATCTGCATTGTTGTTTGGCAGCGAGGTCTGGACGTGGCGCATTTGGAAAAAACACCGCCCGCCTCCCTCCGCTCTCACATCAGCGCCACGGACATCCGCACGATCCGGTTGTTCGGCGAGGAAATGACATTGGCCGGAACCCGGAAAACCTTTGACGAACTGACTCGGGATTGACCCATTGTTCGATCTCATCGCAGCCAGCACAAGATGATGCCTCAAAAGAATGAACCACGGATGACAGGCATGTCGTCACGGATGAAGAAAGAGCACGAATCCCCTCGATTTCAGAGACATCGCCTTCGGGGTGAAGCAGGCACTCTTTGCAAGTGCCTGAATATCCGTGTCAATCTGTGAAATCCGTGGTTCCATGTGCTTTTCCCAAGTTTTTCCATCGGAATTCATGAGCCATGAAAAGATGCCTGCGAAGTTTGGGAACCGAGAGACAAACGCCCACGGCTGAAAGCGAAAGCAACGAAAGCCAGATCCCCAAATAGAAACCGCTGGGAACGTATTCGATTTTGAGCAGGTGTCGCCCGCCGGCCAGGGGAATGGCTCGCAGGGCATGATACGCGGGCAGGAGATCGTAGGTCAGTTGGACGCTGCCGGGGAGAGAAACCGCTTTCCAGTCCTTGGACCAGGCATCCGTCATGACGAGCAGGGTTGCTTCGGCGGTCAGGATCTCCAGCGTCCATTGGTTGGTCGTGGAGCTGATGAGCCGGAGCTTGAAACGCGCCGCTTTCTTTTCAGGTCGCGGAACCGGCTCCTCTTCGAGAAGTACGGTGACTTTCGGATCGAATGACGGATTCCTCAAATCCTCGAACATGGATTTGCGGTCCGGCTCCACCTTATACCTGGAGGCGACGAAGAACCTCGGAAATGCATCTTCCGTGACAGGGGATATTTTGATTTTGTCGGGTGCCGTTTCTTCCATCGCATAGCGGCAACGCACCAGATCCAGCAGCGGATGGGATTGGTGGAATTTCAGGTTCTGTCCCGCAGTTTCCGGATCTTGTCCCTGACTCAGAAAGAGGAGTTCCGCATAGCGCTTGAGCACGGACGGATCATATCCCCAGATATTTTCGGATTGCAGCAGCATGGCGGAATCGGGGTTGAATAGATTCATCGTCCGGTGGTCACCGGGATGTTGTTCCAGAAATTTTGCCACTTCCGGATAGGTCGCCGAATTGATGTCGAAACTTGAAACAGTGCCTTTGGCATGGAAGAAAATATCCGCCACAGCAGCGAACAACAGCAGCCAGGTTGCGGCAGGCCAATAGCGGACGGCGAGAAACAGAAACCCGAAGAACAAAAAAAGCGCCCCCGTCCACATGATCGAATGTGCGCTCAGTTCTCTGGCTGCCGATATCATCCCCGCTTGGGACAAAGCAACGGGCAAAAGATAACTTTCCGAAGAAACACCGAGGGCCTGTCGGAAAAATGCCCACCAGTCCGCAGAGCCGCTGCCAATGAAAAATCCCACAAAACGAAGGACGGCTCCCAAAACCAATATTCCAATGCAGAACCCCCATCCGGGCAGCCGTCGTCGCAACAGCAAGTCCATGCCGTAACCGGCGAACATTGCCAGAAAAAGTGCTCCAAAGAGGAGGAACTTTGACGTGCCACGAAAACTGCTGAAACCGGGCACCGCATGGTAGAGAATCGTGTAAAGCGGCGAACGGGCGATGATGGCAAGCAAAACGACCAAGCCGAGCAGCGCGAGAAGCCGGCGGCGGAGTCCTTGGTTTTCCATGCGGATCAGAGCGTGCAGCGCGAGCAATAACATACCCGCGCCCGCATACAGGTTCATTTCCCACAAGTAGCACCGGCCCCAATACGGAACGGACCGCATATTGCCGAAGAAATCCGGTGCCAGCAGGGTCAGGAAGTTCTCCGGGGGAAGCGCAAACATCGACGCGAACTCATACGCGGCTCCACCGGCTCTCACAGATTCCGCGCTTCCCGCGAGTCCCGGAAGCAGTTGCGCTGCCGAGAGCAGCGCGGCCAGAGGATAAACAACGAGCAGCCCCGCCACCGCGACAGCAGGCCGTGGGGCTCCGATCAGGAATGCCAGCGAATAAGCACCGGCAACCACCGCCGTGTAATAAACATACTGCGGGTGCCCGGCATACACTTGGAGCGCAACAGCCCCCGCCGCAAGAAGCAACCAGATGGCGTGCCGCTTGGCCAACCAACCGTCGATTCCCAGGAAAATCCATGGCACCCAGGCCATGCTGCAAATGTTGGAAAGATGCCCGGCGTAAATATGCAGGAAGAATGACCCGCAAAACATCGCCGCAGCGCCGCTGACAAAGGCCGCCGCCGGTTTGAGTCCCGCGTGGGCCGCCCAAGCATACATCCCGACGCCGAAAATCAACACATGAAGGACAAATGAGACGTTGATGGCCCTTTCCAGCGGAAGCACCAGAAACAGGAGATTGAGCGGATACAGCAACGCCGACTGGAACTGCCCCAGATAGGGCGTTCCCCCGTAAGAGTAGGGGTTCCACAGCGGGAAATTTCCCAGGGACATTTCTCCGAATCCGAAAGCACGCGAAAACAGGAACTGGTGTGCGACATCGGTGCTCTGGCTCGACAAAACCAGACTGTCCGAACAAAGCTCCTTCGCGAATGGCCAAATCGCGAGAATGGTAAGAAGGAGGAGCCAATGTCCGTGTTTGAAAGTCGTGCGGAGACAGTTGCTCAACGTTGTTGAAAACACATCGAACGGTTCTGCGGAAAGGGGAATAGCATTCATATTCGCTTAAATATGTAGATTGCCTCGGTTGACTTATCGTAATTCTTAATGGTTCGAAATGTTCGCAATGCCAATTCGGGTCTGTAGGCATCCTTCCAAAATGAATCAAGCGTTGCAGCCTCGACGTAGCGGGCTCCCTGATCGGCCCATTTCTTCATCAGTTCCCGGACCGTCTGCACGGAAGGTCCAAAAGCGATGATGAAGTCCGGAGGCATTCGGCCCCGGAAGTGAATCGCGGGCAGTGCAGCAAACTGTGGATCTCTGTTGTCGCCATGAAGCTGCCATGCATAAAGAGCCTTGGGCGCATGGAAGATAAGCGGAGATGTCATGTAGTCCGGCAGAACCCAGATCGATTCCCCTTTCCCCACATTTTCGGCGATCCACTTTCCGCTGGCCGTATAAGGATCACCCGGCGGATTCGCGAGCTCTCCAACAAAGGATGCGAATGTCGAGCGGAGCCCTGAAGCCAACAGAGGACCTCCATTCAACAGATTGGAGCCGAAAATCAACAGAGTTGCCGGGATCGCAAGCCAGGGGACACTTCTCGTGAGGCCACGGATCGTCAGAATCTGGATCAGGATAAACAAAGGAATGATCGCGGAGAAATAGCGCACATCGGAGAGCGACGTATTCTTCACGCTTTGCGCGGAAATGAGCGTCAGTCCCACGGCATAGAGAAACAGTGCGAAAAGAGCGCGTTTCAGCCACTTGTCTTTGCAGAAAATGGCGACGCATGGGGCCAGGACCATGACGATGCCGACAAACAATTCCCCCGAATTCAGATCACGCCAGTGCCAAAAGAACAGCGTTATTCTGTCGCCAAGCGACTGAACGGCGAGCCGGTGGCCAAGTTGTGTATGGAACGGATTCCACCAGAAGAGCATCGCCAAACCCATCAGGATTTGAGGTGCGAAGAGCACTGCGAGATCGCGGAAACCAAACGGTCGTTCCCGTCTTTGCCAAATCAGGTAGTCGGCCAGGAGGCACGAATAAAGGATGACATGGAATGCATAGTTTGCCGAGAGCAGCAATGACGAACAGATCCCCATTGCCAAAAGCATCCGGTTTTTCCCCTGCCAATAAAGGTAACTGTAAACAATGGCCAGAACGCAGAACATTGCGATTCCGTAGTAATGGCACTGGCGGGCAAAAAGGAGAAAAGGCACATTCAGAAGAAGAGCGATGCAGAACATCGAAGCGGTAAGGGGAGACACCCGCAGGCGCCACATCCACCAGAGCATCAACCCGACTGCCGCAAGTCCGAACGTCGCAGCGGGCAGGCGGGCAGCCCATGAAGTTTCGCCGAACAGCCCGAAGGAGAGGGCCACGAGATAAGCGGTCAAGGGGGGCTCTCCCTCAACGCGCAGTTTGTTCAGGAGGAAACCATTACGATAGCCGATAATATTTCCATCATCATCAACACCGCCGGTATCTCCTGTGTTAAGCACGGATCGCGCCATCAGGGCATCGATGGCCTCGTCATCCCACAGCGCATAGTGTCCGAGTTGGGCGAAAAGCAACACCGCCGCAAGGATGAGTGTTACCCGCAGGATGAATGCCAGTGCTGCGTTGTCGGCTCCCGCAGGATCCCGTTGCACGGGGTTGTCCCCGCATTGTATGGATTCTCCGCTGGTCATGGCATCGTATCCCCTTTGGCACGGATCCCCCGGCTCATTTGCAGCAAGTCCCCCTTTGTCCGGGATTTGCATGGGCCAAGCCGGGACTGAGTCTTCCCCCCGAAAACGGTTTTTCTCTGCGTCCCCTGTGGCTCTGCGTGAGGAATCTCCGGGTTCACTTCTCCCCGTGAGATCTTCCCATTTGAGCCTTGCGACAGTGGAAAGGTAATGTTTGCCACGGTCCATGTAGTCCAGGAGCGTGCTTCCCGTTTTCGAGCTTCCCGACCTTCTCGGGAGCGCAACATATGGCATTTCGCAGACTTTGAACTTCTCCCGGATGCTCCGGTAGACGAAGTCGATGAAGTATTCGCCGTAGTCGCCCCGCAGGGCGATCCGGTCGAGAACCCGGCGACGCACTGCCACAAAACCGCTCGTGTAGTCCGCAAAGGACGAGCGAAGAAGAAACCGGGTTCCCCAATTGAGGAAAAAACTTAATGCCATCTGTGAGGCACTGCCCTTGCCCACACGGTCTTCGCCCCCGCCGCTCACATACCGGGAATTGACGACGACATCGTATCCCTGGCCGATCATGAACAATAATTGGGGGATCTTCCCGGGAGGATGGGAAAAATCGCAATCCATCCAGGCGATGACCTCATGACGCGAAGCCGCTATGCCTTCCCGGAGGGAGGCGGTCAGTCCATGTTCTTTCATCCGCCGGATCACCCGGACTCTGTCATTGGCCGCAGCTCCGGCGATCTCCCAGGTTCGGTCAGCAGAATCATCGTCAACGACGATGATCTCATAGTCCGGAACCGTCGCGGCAAGTGCGGCGGAGGCTTCTTCGATAAGCTCCCGGATATGCCCGGCCTCGTTATAGGTCGGCATCAACAGGGAAACTGTCAGGCGCTCAACGGACATAAATCTGCTTCAGAAACACCACGGTTTCATTTGCCTGGGATTCTTCGACGAATCCGCTTCGTTCGTAAAAGCTTCGCGCGGCGACGTTCCGGGATGGTGTGTCCAGCCAGTAGTGGGAAATGCCCCGTGAGAGAAAGAACTCCTCCAACACGCGCACAAGTTGGGTGGCGACTCCTTTGCGGCGGTGCAGGGAGGAAGTCAACAACGCGGTCAGGCACGCCTCCACAGGACATCCGTCTTTTTCGATCCGGACAGAAAGGCGGCTTTCGTGCAGCAGAATGCCGAGAAGAGACGGTTTGAGGAGCAGGGAGCGAAGCACCCCCGCCCAGCCCCGCCATCCCAACAAACGCAGAATGTTCCGTTTGGCCTCTCGCGCATTGACCGTGCCGCTGACGATTCCCACGGGGCGGTCTCCGAGAAAAGCCGCTCCCACATAGCTGTCCGGAAGACGGAGCATGGCCTGGTAAACCCGGGTCAGATGCTCCGCCCCAAGTTGGCTGTTGAACGAGTATCCGAGTTCCGCGACGTGGAGCCTGGCGGCCTGTTTGATATGCTCCGGACCCAGCAGGGAGATTGAGATGTCGTCCGCCATATTTTCAGAAAACGTATTCACGTCTGGTGGAGCGCCTCCTTGACTGCTGCGGACACTTGATGTTGCTGGGCTTCTGTCAGAGTAAGTCCGCCGGGCAGGTAGAACCCACGGCGGGAAATCCGTTCCGTCACGGGATGGCGTTCAGGGCGGAAGAACTCCATTTTTTGGAAAACCGGCTGTTCGTGCAAGCCCCGGAAGAACGGGCGGGTTCCAATACCCCGGTGCTTCAACCGATCCATCATCTCCGGAGCATCGAATGGCACCTTGTCGCTTAAAACGACGCCGTAAACCCAATAGATGTTTGAGGCGGACGGGATGCTTTTGGGTGGGTGCTCCAAACCGGGGGTGTCGGCCAACAGCCTCGCGTAGAGCGTTCCCATTGCGCGCTTCCGGCGGGCGAACTCCCCGAGGCGCTCAAGCTGGGCGACTCCAATTGCCGCCTGGATATTCGTGAGCCGGAAGTTGTATCCCGCCTCCTCGTGAACGAACCGACGGTTGCGCTGGAAGCAGAGGTTGCACAGTGACCGGCATCGCCCGGCAAGATCTTCGCTGTCCGTGAGGATCATTCCCCCTTCCCCTGTGGTCACAAGTTTGTTCGCGTAGAAGCTGAAGACACTGATTGCGCCAAAGCTGCCGCAGGGCTTGCCGTAATACGTTTGTCCGTGGGCTTCTGCGGCATCCTCCACGACGTAAAGGCCATGCCTTTCGGCGATTTCCATGATGGCGTTCATTTCGGCGGGCAACCCATAGATATGGACAACCAGAATCGCTTTCGTTCGCGGAGTGATCTTTTCTTCGATCCTGGCAGGATCGATATTCCATGTCTCCGCTTCCACATCGACAAAAACCGGAGTCAACCCGGAGGCCAGGACCGCCAGCGCACAGGAAATGATGGTAAACGCCGGAAGGATGACCTCGTCGCCGGGAGACAGGTCCAAGGCGCGAATGGCGGTGATGAGAGCCGCTGTGCCGTTGGAAACGGCCACGCCGTGCTTCCTTCCGCATTGCGCGGCGAAGCTCTCCTCGAAGCGCTTGACGAACGGGCCTTCGGAGGAAATCCAGCCGGTCTCCAGACACTCCAGCACGTATTGCTTTTCATTGCCGCCAAGATCCGGTTCGCTGACAGGAATGAAGGAGGCCTCCATATCGTGGTTTACCTCCCTATGCCGCACCAACCATTCCGGTCGTTATACCTGGAAATCGGGTTTTGTCGGCATCGCCAATGTATGGCCCCTGCTTGACCTCGATCATCTCAGTTTCTTCGAGAATCTCGAATCCGTGTCCCGCCGCCGCCAACATGATTACATCCCCCGTCCCGAGAAATCTGCTGGTAACGTGGTTCCGACCTGTTCCATAGAAATCCACCCGCACCCGGCCCCGTCGGATGAGCAACACTTCCTGCGTGACCTTGATGGCCCTCGGCACCGGGTTGTGGATATGCGCCTCGATGATCTTCCCTGCGGGATGCCGCATGTAGGCCAGTTGCTGGGAAAATTCTCCGGGAGTGATGAAATGAATGCCGGGACGGTCGTAGGAATGGCGCAAGATGATCCCGAGCAGCAAATCTCCCTGCCGGATTTCCTCGACGGGCGGTGTGGCGGTGGGTTCCAAGGACATGCCTTTCATGCTGGAATTTTTCTCAACAAGTCCTTCCGGAGATGCCAAGCAAGGGTCAACTCAGGCCGCGACAGTTGGCTTTTACCCATGCCTCGCAATCTGCATAGAGCGCGGGCCCGAACACTTGGGAGTAGATGGCAAGGTAGAGAGCATCTTTCGGGATGATCGAACATCCGCTGGCGTGCCCAGAAGTCGAGCCCGTGAGGGCGATCACGATAAATTCTCCGTTTTCATCAAGGACCGGCACTTCCAGCACTTCGTGGTTGTTTACAAAGATTTCGACTTTGGAATGCTGGGTATCCGGTATGGACACCGTGGCTCCCCAAGGCAACAGAACCATCAAGCACCGGTTGCTTCCCGGCTTGGTCGTTTCCTCAATAAACACCTGAGCCGCTCCCGGGTCTTTGATATAGACCCGAGAACCGCCAGGATAAATGTCTGCCACTTTTGCCTCGTGGCAGGAGTCGGGAAGAAAACCGCCGACAGTGACTTCGACTGTTTTGTGATTTCTAATGGCGTGCGCGGTGACTTTATACATGATATTTACTCCAAGGCTGGCGTAGCCCGCACGGGGTAAAACAACCCCCGCGCGGGCATGGCGCGGCTGCCCAACCAAAAAAATGGCGTTACGCCATCCGCCGTTTTCTCCAGAGGACGAAGGCCGCTCCAATACCGAGGAGCGCCCAGGTGGCGGGTTCGGGGACGATCGAAAACGACGTGATGGGAGTGTAGGTTGAATTATTTCCAGTCCAGTTGGCACTGTTGTTGATCGCTGCAAACGCCGCACTTGCGGAAGCGAACGAGGTGGGACCCGAATACCAGATATTGTCGTATTCATCACCTGCTAAGGGGCCGGCAGCTTTTGAGACTGCGCTGGTTCCCTCTGTCAGCCCTGTAGGAACTGCGGTGTTGATACCTGTACTTGACGACGAAGTGCTAAACCCAAATGGGACGCTCGCCACAGCATGCACAAAAGTCGGCGAGGTATCCGTGCCAGTAAATGCCAAAACTCCATCCCCGGCTGTGTTAACACCCAAGCCATTCGTACCGAGAACAGAGTCGCTAATGGCGTCCCATCCCGGCAGATTATTCCATTCAGTGTCAGTTCCACCTATTCCGGTAATAATCGCTCCAGCGGAGGTTGCGGACGCGAAAGTATAGGTAGCTCCCCCCTCGCTCCCCCGGAAGGCATTCGTGTCGGACAACCAAGCGGAATCTGTAAAGGAAATCGTTGAACCAGCCGCAATGTCGTTCAACGTCACGAAGGTTATCGCCTTCGTATCGCCCGCTATTCCCACAATCGCGATGTCTCCCAGAACGATTGCCGCATTTGCCCCCAAGGTCATCGCCGCGAGGGCCACTCCTGTCAGAATTAGTTTTTTCATGTTTGTTTTCATTGGTTTTGTTTTCATTGGTTTTTTGTTAATGATCTTCTATCTCTTCAAATGTTACTGTCTCCGGCTTATCCGTTCCGTGCATTGGCCCGTCGTCTGCATAGCCAGCCCAGGAACAGCGCGCCCCAGCCCAACAGCGCCCAAGTTCCCGGCTCGGGCACGGTGATGAGGCTCACTGTGCCGGTGTCGACAAAATTGCTGGTGTCCCAGCCCAAACCGTAGGCCGCCAGTTGCGCTGCGGAGACCCCGAAGTCGAAGGTGATGCCCACATCCCCTTGGATATTGGGGGGGGTGATTCCATCCAGATCGGAAATCAGCTGGAAAACATTTCCTTCCGTCAACGCCCCGTTGACCAGATCCGCCACCAGATCGAGAGAAAGCTCCAGCTTGACCTCGAGCGTTCCCCCTTGCATCAGGAAATACTTCGCCAGAATCTGGTCGTAAGCATCGGAGGAAAAGATCGTGAATGTCACCTCCGTCTGCCCGTCCATAAACTTCATGGCGTTGTTAAAGACCAATGTGCCGGGACCATCGACAGCTCCGGGGTTGATCTTCGCCCCCTGGCGGAGTTCGAGTGTCGTGCCGTCGTTTCCTCCATCTGGTTGGCGTCCCACCGTGCCTGTTCCTTCCAGCGTGGCCCCCTGCAAGAGGAGCGTTCCATTGGTGGTGTCCGTTGCAAGGTTCAAATTATAGTTGCCGCCATCAAGCACCAGCGTCGTTCCGGCGACCACGGTCAGTGTCCCCTTCGGCCTCTCGTTTCCCGCTCCCCAGATGGCCCGGCCTTGCACGTCGAGCGTGCCTGCGCTCAGCGTGTTGAATCGGAACGTGCTGCCGCTCTCGACCTGCACGGTGCCTCCACCCTGGAATTGCTCCACCTCCACCGTGCTGTTGCCGGTGATCTGCAAGCCACCTGCCGAACTCAACGCCCCGCTGCCTGTCAACGTGCTGCTCCCTCCGACTTGCACCGTGCCTCCCGTCGCTATCGTGAGATTGGTGGAAGAATACGTAGAACCGTTTAGAACTTCCATGAGGCCGGAAACCGTTGCGTCCCCGGTCATGGTGATCTGTGAATTGTCCAAGACAAAATTTCCGGTGCTCGCTACACTTATGGCACGGGTGTTTATTGAGCCTCCGGCGAGCACCTTGACATCACCAGAGATCGCAAAAGTTCCAGAACCGACAGTCTGATTCAACTGAGAACCGTTGCCAGTAACAACGAGGCTAGACCCAGTCCCCACCGTTACAGAGCCACTACCACTCACAACTCCTCCATTGGTAATCAGAAACTGGTTATCTGCAATTGCCGTACCGGTGTCGTAACCATTGACAATAATCATATTGGTGGCATCCGACAGTGTGATTGTCCGGTTATTGACTTCGAAGACATTGTTTCCTCCTGAAGTCATTCCGGAATTCCCTAACTGCACGCACCTGGCGGTGTAAGACACACCAGAGTCAAAGGTAACTGTATCGCTTGTAGTGCCCAGCCGATTGTTTGAACTGCCATTGAGTCCTAATCCGATGATTGCAAAATTTAGCACCGTCCCCGTGTTCCCTGTGAAGGACACCACCGGTGCGCTATCCGCGCCATAACCGAAAACCCAACTCTTTAAAGTAGCCGCAGCACTACCACCTGAAAAATCAAAAGTCCAGTCGCCGGTAGTTACATAGGGCGTTCTTCCAGAGTAACCTGTAACATTTACTGTTCCAGAAGCCGGATAGCCGGATCTGCCGAAAAATAAATCATTAATAGAAAATGTCCCCGTCCAGTTGCTGACATTGTTATAAACGGAATTCCCAGATCCATTTGTCCAATCGCGAGTCGTGGGGCTTACGTTACTAATCTGGCCGCAAACTGTCGAGAAGGGAAAAACGAGTCCGATAGCCAAAACCGAGATACCAAAATAATGTTTTCTGCCTATGCACTTGATTCCCCTTAATGAGAATCTGCCCCCGCCTAATTGGTCGCCCCCCCCTACACCACAAAATGCTGCGGTGGGGGGAATCAAGTGCATAGTCAGATAATTTTTAAAGAGCTGGTGGATCTTCATCATTTTCATACATAATCTGCTGCCGATAGATTGATTCCGTGAAAAATTGCAAGGAGCCCCTTCCCAAGCCAAGGGGCTCCTGCAATGTTTTCAATTGTTATTTAGTAGAGTGTGACATTCAGCGTATTTCCACTCACTGTGGCTGTGCCTGAATAAGTTGGGTGAATGATACTTACTGTCCCACTAAGGGTAAGAGTACCATCACTCGTTAACACGGGACGCGCACCTGTACCGGACGCAACGCTCATGTCGATAACTGCACCATTTTGTAGCGTCGCACCTCCCGTAACCACGGTCAGCTCATTCGAACCTTCATATATGAGTTGGCCGCCGGTATTGACTGTAAGAGAGGAGACATTGAGAGCTGCCGGCCCCTGAGAACCCAGCCCTGCACCAGTCTTTACAACGAAGGAACCTGAGCCATCACCGAAGGGGTGGTCCCCAAGGGCGGCAGTTTCCGAAATGACCGTGGTTCCATTGGTTAATGTTGCATTACCACTGAAGCCACTGTTATCCGCTTCGAATTCGACGGCACCGCCACCGGTGCGGTCAAGACTGCCTGTACCACTAACCTGTCCGGTAATCGTCAGCACCGAATTGGTGCCGTTGACGTGGATGTCGGATGCCGCATCAACACGGACCGGCGAAGCCAGCGTGGCATACTTCTCGCCCAGGCTGGAGTCCGGATCGAAGCGAAGGCCGCCCTCGACTCCGAAGCCGGAACCGGCAGTGATGCCGCCGGCGTTCAGACCGCGCTGGGCGCTCTTGAGCACCAAGGTGCTGCTGCCGAGGTTATACACCAGCGGACTGCTGGTGCCGCCCGAGGAGAGGCGGACCTGGCCGCTGGCGGTATCCACCGCCGTGCCCGAGGAGTTCACCGTGATGCTGGTCGTCGCTGTCGGCTGTCCATCGTAGGAGATTTGCAGCACACCGTTGTCCACAGTCACCGCTCCCGTATAGGTCTTGGGATACCGGGTGAGGCGGGTGGTGCCGAAGCCTGTCTTGCTGATTGTGCCCGTGGTGCCACTGCAGGTGATGTCGCCCTGATAGGAGGGCTTGGTCTCGACGGTGCCGCTCACGAGCGCGGGCTGGTCGATGGTGAGTGTGTTGCTGGTGCCGGTATCAACCAAGGCGAATGCGGAGGCATTCGTTCCGGAGCCAGTCAAGCCATCCAGCACATTGCCTTCGAGTCCCTTGACGGTGATCGACTTTTGCATAACCAACTTGCGCCCCGCCTGGTCGCCATCCCCGAAGAACAGGGAGCCGTTCGCGGAGAAGGAACCCGTGGAAGGAACCTTCACGGTGCCGTTGTTGAGGTTCAGTTCCCCGACCCAGTTGTTGCTGCCGCTGGCCAGCACGAGTGTTCCCGTGCCCTGTTTGCGCCAGTTGGCGGTGCCGCTGACGGCTCCGGAGGCGGTGAAGACGGTGCCTGTTCCTGTGGCATAGATCCGGTTGTCGTAGCCGGTCTCGGTGCCGGAGTAGGTGGTGAACACAACGCCGTTGTTGAGCGTGATGCCGTTGCCTGTGTTGGCTGTCTTCTCGGCATTCAGGTTACCGCCGGCGAGGGTGATCGTGGCGCTGCCCAATGTGTAGGTGGCTTCCGAACCGCTGAGGTCGCTGCTGAGGAGCAGTTCGCCCTTGGCGTCGGTCTCAACCGGCGTGTCGGTGCCCGAGAGGATGATCGGCCCGTTGACCGTCACCGCGGAGGTGGCGTTCGGGTAGCCCTGCTCGCTCACCTCAAGAACACCGTTGTTGACGGTGGTGGCTCCGGTGTAGGCCTTGGTGCTGGCTTGGAAGGCCTGGATGGTGGTCACCTTGGCGTCCGCCGAACTGCCGACGACGATGGCTCCGTTGGTGCCGGAGAGGGCGCCGCGGTATTCTGCCTTGGAAGTGGGCTTGAGGGTGAGGGTGCCGCTGCCGAGCGTGACTGTGGCGCTCTCGATACCGGTGAGCCCCTCGACCGTGACGCTGTTGCCGTTCAGGTCGGTGGTGGCAAGGGAACGCAGGCGGTTGGAGGCCGGGAAGGGATTGCTGGCTCCCAGCTTGGCCGTGCCTTCATAGACGGTGACTCCACCGGTGAAGGTGTTGCTGCCGCTGATCACCAAGGTGCCGGTGCCGAGCTTGTTGAGGCCGACCGTGCTGCCCGTGAGGTTGGTGCTGAGCGTGGCCGTATTGGTGCCGCTCACGTCCACGACCCCTGTGACTTCGAGGGAGTTTGCCGTGTTGGTGACGGTGTAGCCATCGGCTGTGAACTGGAGGTCCACTGCTTGAACCCCGGCATCCACATTGACGGTCTTCGGGGTGCTGCCCGAGAAGACGGCATCGCGGCCTGTGACCGTGCCGGTCCAGGCGAAGCCGCCCGCCCAGTTGGCCCCGGTCCAGTTCGAGCCCGAGCCCACCCAAGTGGTGTCGGTGCCGCTGGCGAGGGGCTTGATCTCGACATCGTCGATGCCCAAGCCGTCGCGGTTCGCACTGCCCGAGCCGCTGCCCGTGGCCGTGCCATACGACCAGCGGAAGTAGCCGGTGGCATTCGGTGCCAGCGGCGTATTGGTGCCGCCGACGTTCAGGATGTAGAGACCGCTGGTGACAACTGCCACAGTAGAGCCATCGGTCTGACCGTATGGCGCGCTGGCGTCCGGAGCGGTGGCCACGGCAATGTCGGGTTGGGAGCTGTAGCCGCTGGTGCCGCTGGTATTATACTTCAGCGCATAGCGGTTCTGGCGTCCCGTGCCATCATACCACTCCTCCGTCCTCCAAGAATACAAAACACGGCTCAACGAGGTCGAACCGGTATTCTTGAGCTTGAGGTAGAGACGTGTGTCCCCGAACCCGCTGCCTCCCTGCTCGTGGATGCCGAAGGAGCGATCGCTATCGGAGTCTTCACCGTAGGAGAACCATCCAGCACTGCTTGAAGTGCCATCGTCCTGGCCCTGCCATGTGCCCGCAACGGCTGTTTCTGTATAGAACCCTTTCCCGGAGGTGCCGGAGAAGGACTCGTAGAAGTCGTTGGTGGCACCGTTTTGCGTGCCACTGAAGCTGGTCCAATCCTGGGTGACCCCCGCCGGAACGGCGGGATCGATATTGGCCGGAGTGACGGCCGCGCCATCCGGGCTGGCCGGATAGAATATCTGTGCGCGGAGAGGCGAAACCGCCCCTCCGGCACAGAGGCCGAGAACGGCCAGGTTTTTGATTAATGATGAGGTTTTCATGATCGTGGGTTTGTTTGCTGTTTTCGTCTGTTGTGTTTTTTGTCTCTGCATGCTGACGCACCCCGCAGGGCGGGGTGCGTCGGTTGGGTTGGTGAGCGGCGAACGCAAAAGCAGAGACTGGAAGCCTCCGGCTTGGGTAAATGCGTTCGCCGCCCGTTGGAAGGCCGCGAAACAACTTGCGGCGAAATGGAGAAGAAAACCGAAAACGCCATGCGCCCGTGATCCCCCGAGAACCTCGGAAGAACCCGACCGCATTTGCAGATACAGGGCGCTTGTTTTCATCGATGAGGCGAACCTGTCAGAAAGCGCGGAGGGTCGCCAACAAATCAATTGTGACAATTTCGTAACATTACAGAATGTTTTGAACGCCAGTGAAAAGCACGTAATAACAGGCCGGGAAATAAAATCATGTAATGCATGTTGTTAAATATGCGAAAAAGCATTGTTGTCGTAACATTCTTGTTTATAGATTATTATGAAATACAATCATTACGTTGTCTTTCAAATCTCTTTTCCAGCAAGTTCATTGATAAAAAAAAATCAAGAGAATGAGAGAAAACAGCCAATTCGGCTATCCGGCCTATTACATTTCGTCGGAAATCAACCTTGAAACCACGGAGAGCAGTGGCGAAGTGCCGCCTGGCGACGGGGGGGGGAATCATCCAATTTTTTAACCCCGAATTACACGGATGGGCACAACGGAGCGAAGCGACGGCAAATGAAGTGCCGCTGACGCGCCGGGAGAGCGGATCAAACCGCCCCACCCAAAGCAGGGGATCTCCGCAAAGGCTTGAATATCCGTGTGAATCCGTGAAATCCGTGGTTGAAATTCTTCTCCGCAGTTGAAAATGTTCTTTGCTCCGCTCGAAAAATGACTTTTGTCTCCGCCTGTGACACACTCTATGGGAAGAGGAGGGAAAAAATGGGTTGGGAAATGTTGCGACACAAGGTAGATTCCGCCCATGACATTGACGTTTCCCGATGATCCGGTGCTTGACCGGGTGAATGCCGAAGAGTTGAGGCTGGACCTAGCCTGTGGGCTTTACTCTGCGGCGAAAATCTCGCGGGGCGTGGGTGCCAGGATCGCCGGGGTGTCCCGGATGGCGTTTGATGAAGCGCTGTGCGCGCGCCACATCCCATCGTATACGCCGGAGATGCTGGAAGAAGATCTGCGGGGATGACGGTCGTCACCGACACGTCGGTGATCCTGAATCTGTGCTGGCTCGGGCAGGAGGAGTTGCTTTCCAAACTCTTCGGATGCGTAATCGCCCCGCCGGAAGTCAGACACGAGTTCGAGCGGCTGGCGCTGAGTGACCCGCGATTCGTCGGCCTGAGCTTTCCGAACTGGATCGAGGTCGTGCCGGTCTCCGGTATCGCCGCAGTGCTTGCGGGGGAGGTGGGCCTGGACCCCGGTGAACTCGCGGCTCTTTCGCTGGCACTGGAGCGGCGGATCGCCGACGTGCTGCTCGATGAGCGGGCGGCGCGGGCGGTGGCCGTCTCGCTGGCGCTTCGGCCCTGCGGATTGCTCGGGGTATTGGTGAAAGCAAAAGCAGGAGGCTGGCTGCCTGCTGTCGTGCCGCTGGTGGATCGGTTGAGGGGAAATGCCGGTTTCTGGATCAGCGAAGAACTGCGCGAGCAGATCGCCCGGCTTACCGGAGAGTAAGCCAGGACGCCGCCGCTTTTTGGAAAGCCTGTTGTCTGATCCGTGCCCATTCGTGAAATCCGTGGTTCCAACTTCTTTTCCCAAGTTTCTCCGTGTAAATCCGTAAAATCCGTGGTTCATTCTGCAATCCTTTCAAGGTTGCCGTTGGGTGGAATCACGGGTATAGAGAAATCATGAACGTGATCGACACGATGGGAGTGTTTGAAGACGCGTCCCACTTGCGGTTGGAGGAGCCGGTGTGCGGGGTGTTCAGCGGCCCGGTGCGCGTGCTGTTGGTCTTCAATGGGGAGGCCAAGGCTGTCAGAGGACGCCCGGACTTCCGGGCGGAGATTGGTTCCTACCGACGGGATTTTCCCGGTGAACCCGCACGATCTTCCGACGAGTGGTTGAAGGAATTGCGCGAAGGGGAGTAGAATGGCTTGGGTCGTGGACACCTCGGTGCTGCTGGATGTGCGGATCGGCGAGCCGAGGGAAATCGCGGAACGTTCCGCGGATGCTACAAGGAGTGTCCCATGACAAAGCCCTGCTCCCCAGACACGCCGCACGCCGTAGGCATCGAAAGCCTCGTCGCAGCCGACTACCGTCAGGTCCTCGCTCAACGCTTGGGCCACCAGCATCCGGTCGAAGGGGTCAACAAATTGTCGATTGCCGATTGTCGATTTCCGATTGGGGCAAGTGGTGCCTCCGGCAGATGGGGGACGCTCCAGCCCGCTCTTGCGGCGCAGCCGCGTGGAAACTCAATCGAAAATCGGCAATTGGAAATCGAAAATCCCGAACACCCTCATTCCATGTATTCTTTGAAGTCTTCAAGGGGCGCATCAAAATCCGGGGCGATCCAGAAGCCTTTCAATCCCCCGGCCTTCCGAGAGGGCTTCACCGCAGCCTCCAGCGTCGCCACCACCTTCACCTTCCCGGTCTTCAACTCCTCCAGCACCGGCAGGTGAAGCGTCCCATCGGCCTCCGGCTCCAAAATGGCGGTGATCGTGCTCATGCGGAAACCCTACCTCCCCGTTCCGGCCCCGACAACGCAAAGCCGTCAAAGGAGAGGGCAAAGCCTGAGCCGACTTCCAAACCTTTGAACCGCAGATTCCAGGCATGGGCACGGATGCAGAAGGGAATGAGGAAAACCCCTGATCAGACGAATCGCCTTCCGGGAGAAGCTGTGCCCTTTCAAATGCTTGAATATCCGTGTAAATCCGTGAAATCAGTGGTTCAAAGCGCTTTCCCAACGGTCCCTACTGAAACGGCAGCAGAAATTTTCGCCGGAAACAAATGGGAAGAATAGCCCCCGCGTTACCCACGCGGAGGCTATCGAGTCGTAAACAACATTACGAAAGCAGACCCCACAAACCCCGCAACTGGTGCGAGATCCTAGAATCCACTGCGGGGAATATGTAAAACACCGCAATCGCTTGCAAGAAAATTTCTCGACAGGGAAAGTGATGCAACAGGAAGAGGAGGCGAAATGGCGGGAATGAATCGAAATCCGACAAGGGGCACAAGAACTACGGTTTACTCGGATTGGCACAACGGAGCGAAGCGACATAGCCTGCCGCCCGGCAGCCCCGCAGGGGTGGAGCGAAGCAACAGCAAATGCAGAGGCACTGACGCGCCGGGAGAAGGGACCAGACGCGTCACCTTCCGAGTAGAGCAGGGGCTCTCCGAATTGCTTGAATATCCGTGTGAATCCATGAAATCCGTGGTTTCAACCGCTTTTTCCAAGATGACGCGACACCGGCGCAACAGTCTGCCCTTGATTTCCTCTCATCGCTGGGAAACATATTACAAAACGGAATGCTTGTTTGTGGAATTTCCATGTTCAGAATGAAGAAAATCAAAACAGTGAGAAATTATTGTAACACGCTATAGCCCATGTATTTTATGTATTTCATATTGTAATAGATTTTTATTTTGTTCTGAAATTTGAAATTGTTACGAAATTGTAACAATTCTCAATTTGACGAGGAAATGCCGTTGTCGCACTGTGCGGCCCATCTTGATTGACGCTCACAAAAATGACGCCTTTTTCCCTTTCATCCCTGTCGGTGCCGACAAGGATGCTGGAGCGTGCTTGGGTTTCTCTCTGATTGAAGTCATCCTCGCCATCGGCGTGTTTGGAATCGCCATTGTCACCATTCTCGGATTGATGTCCTCGCTCCTTGCCTCGTCAAAAGAATCCTGGCAGGAAACTCGCGCCGCCCAAATCGCCCGCCAAATTCTGGACGATCTCCGGCCCGCGAATGGCGAAGACCACGGAAGCCTTCTCCAGGCCACAAACGCTGTCGAGCCCGTGGATATTCGAACCGCGACCAATTTTCAGGTTTTCTACACGACGGACGGTCTGCCGATCGCCTCCGGTGAGCCCACGGCGTTTTTCCAGATCAACATCGCCCTTTCCTCCATCACAAACGCTCCGGACACAAACAATGTGCGGACCGATTTCAGGGAAGTGCGCATCGATGTCAGCCCCATTGCGTCAGGAAGCAATTCCCGTCCGTTCCAGTTTTTCTCCCGAATCGCTCCGAAGCTCATGGAAAAGCCATGAAAGAAATTGCCGATTGCCGATTGCCGATTGCCGAATTTTGGAAGTCCCGCGCGAAACGCGGCATTTCTTCCATTCGGAAATCCGCCTCAATTCTTTGCTGTTTTCCTCGAAGCAGCCATGATGGCGGTCAATTCGTTGGCTTCGGCAATCAAGGATTCCAAGCGTTTGGCCGGAAGAATATTTCTTTCCGCGATCATCTCCAACCAAAAGACCGATTCGTCAGCTTCTTCCTCAACGACTCCAACCTTCGCGATGAATTCGGCTTTGCTTCGAGCCCGGCAAGTCGCTCGATAATTTGCCCCAACGCTGGTTGCAGATCTGGACAATTGCCCGCCCAAAGCGTTGGCGGAAGTCTTCTTTGGAAGAGAATCCACGACATCCAGACAACGGTGAGCAAATTGCTTCGTTCGCATTTTCAAATCCTTCGCATTCATAGGTCTTGCGCACAGTGTGCCACCTCTCTAAATCGGCAATCGGCAATCGGCAATCCCCAATCTGCCCGAGAGGCGGCCTTCACGCTCACAGAGCTTATGGTGGCCATGGTGTTGACAACAATGCTTGGCCTGCTTCTGGTCTCTGCGTTCGGGCAGGTTGCGGGGACCTACCAGCAAATTGAGGGACGGGCGGAAACCTATCGCGAAGGTCGCGCCGCCCTTCATTTTATTGCAGGGGAACTGAGCCAGCTTGTGGATGTTCAGGCCCTTGCAAGCACCAATGCGCCGGGATTCACCACTCCTCCCCCCAGATTGGAGATCGATATTGCTTCGGCTTCCACGAATGGGTCGCTGGGATTTCTCACCCGTCTGCCTTTCGCCGCCCAGCCGACCAACGAGGCCCCGAGCGATATTTGTCTGGTCGGCTATTTTCTTTCCAAGCCTGCCTTTGGCGGGGGGCAGTCGCTTTACCGCCGACTCATCCCGAGCAAATCGGCTTTCGAGCGTCTGACGTCGGGCGGTTCCTCGTTTTTTCAATCGGGCGATTTCAATCCCGATGATTCGGAGCCTCTGGCCGACAATGTGCTCGATTTTCGTGTGACCCTCAAAGACGCCGACCTGAACCCTCCAGCCACTGTGAGCAACGCGGTTTACGTGGAGCTTTTCCTCCGGGTGATCGGGAGCCGCGTGGCCAATCGCTATTTTGCTTCCGATACCCCGGAGGACGTGCGGGAGCGTTTGGAGCAAAAGGAAGCAAAGGACTTCACCTTCCGATGGAAACTGTGATGCTGAATTTTCGATTGCCGATTGCCGATTGCCGATTGAAGGGAATGGCCCCTTTCGGCACGCGGCAGTCGAAAAAGGCCGCCGCTTCCCTCCTCCTGACTTTGGTGGTCATGGCGGGAATCGTGATCCTCTTCGTAATTCTTGCCCGCCTCGTCATGGTCGAACGCCGGGTGAGCCGGGGCTACAGTGAGATTCTCCGCGCCGAAATCGCCGCCCAAGCCGGACTGGAAGACGCCGGCAATCTTCTCTTGGACCTTTTTTCCAAATATCCCGACTCGGCCACCTTCTGGGATCCGAAGATTGCGGATACGGCCACTCCGGGGACAGTGTTCCTGTATCGGGACAAGGCTCCGAACGACCCGAGCGTGACCTACGATCCCACCGGCTATGCAAGCAATGTGAAGGTGTTTGCGCGTCCGCTTCTCTCCGGGGCGGTAACGAAAGAGTATTATCCCGCCACGGGCCTGTATTCCAAGACCTTGCCAGATCCGGAAGACTCAGCCAAGACCATCGATCTGAGCAAACCCGAGAACGCCATAGATTTCAACGAGTTGAAGCGGTTCGGAGGAGATGATCCGAAAGGCTGGATCGGAGCCATGCCGGGGGCGACGCCGATTCCCATCCGTGTGCCGTGGGTGGAGATACTGGAAGACCCGACGGAAACAAAGAGCACAACGAACCGTGCCGTGGCCCGCTATGCGTTCTGGATGGAGGACGAGAGCTTCAAGCTCAACGTGAATACGGCGAAGGCCGGTCCGCGTGGGACGGCGGACTCGGAAACGAAAACTGTGGGAACAAAAAAACTGGGCGATCCGCGCGCGAGTTTGAAGGGGGGATTCATTCGCAACGAAAACCAGACCATGGCCGAGGAGGCGGCAGACAGCGTGACAAAAGTCCGCGATGATCTCGCCGTCACCGGAGGCCGGTTGATTTCTCCCCGGCAAGTGGGCCACGCGACGAAAGTGCCGGGGGATACGGAGGTCGGGACCTTCGGGCGGGATTACAAGTTCCTGCTGACCACCGAAAGCTCGGGGCTGAATCTTTCGCGCACGGGTGCAAAACGGCTGAATCCCAACATGGTGGTGGAGCGGGTGACGAATGCGCACGGGACCAACCTGAGCGGGGCGGCGGCAGACGTGCAACGGGCGGTGTGGCAGATCGCTGGGGCCGTCGAGAACCAGTCTCCGCGTTTTGGGCAGCGGTTTTACCGGCTCAATTCCTCGGATATTCTCATTCCGACTTCGTCCAGTTCGGCTGCTGCCAACAAGAACAAGACCGACGTGACAACAGCACACGAAGGGTTGTATGTGCGCAAGATCGCGGCGAATATCTACGACGCTCTGAGCCCGGCAGCGAACCCGACCGTGCTCACGACGGGCGGGCAGGTGCTGCTGGGCCGTCCGGTGTATTCACTGGTGGACGATGATGAGTTGGAGTTCGACACGCGGTTGTTGCCGCCTTCGCCAGTGGAGGCCAACCAGATCGAGGCCATCGGAAAAAAGCCGCAGCCCTATTTTACGGAATACGGCATCCATGTGCGGGTGACGGGTTTCACGAATCCCAGCACGCGGGGCGGCGTCTATGATTACGAGTTTGAGGTGGACCATTACTTCGAGTTCTGGAATTTGAGCAACAAGACGATCAAGGTGGCCGATGGCGACCTCGGGCCGTCGCCGTATCTCGTGGTGGAGATGCAGCCGGGGATGGCCGCGAACGACGATGACAAAATGAACGGCGAGGATATCCCGGAAGGCCGTCCCTTCAAAATCAAGTTGGACGATCCATTTACCTTGAACGGGAGTTCCTCCTCCATCGAGATCCCGCCCGGCGAGTCGGTCGTCATCACGACCGATCCGAATTATGTTACCAATGCAGGACCGATCTTCGGGCTGGCCGGGAAGCGGGTGTATGTCGCCCAGGCACTCTACGCGCCGAATGATGCCAATCAGCGTTGTGACCAGGGCATTTCCTCGCAACCCTATCCCGGCTATGACGCCGAAGGCAGCCACTCGGTGGTGATGCCAAACGTGCGGCGCTACAGATGCACCAGTTTCCGGGTGTCCACAAATTCCTCGGGAGTGCCCGACGGCGACCACGGGGAACTCCAATACGGCCCGCGCATGGAGGGCTCTGGCACCACGAAAATCATCCTGGGCAATGCCTACGGCATCCTCGACGCCCACCTGTCGCTGCTGATTGGCAAGGTCACCAATACGAACATGATCGTGCTGAAAGGGGTGGGGTCTTCGCAGATTCGCGGCTCCTTCGTGGGCGGAACGCGCAAGGGCTACTACGACCCTCGCGGCAATCTGGAGGCCATTGATTTCAAATGGGACACGGGAGCCGCCACCGAAAGCAAATTTTCTTCACTTCAGTTGAATGGCATGGTCAAAGACGGACCGCCTGCCCCCGGAACGAGCAACCTGGGAACCATTCCAGCCATCCCCCGGAGCATGATGGCGAATACCGACGTGGTGCCGGCCAGTCCCTCGGCCGCCAACCCCCTTGCGGCCATGCCGAACGTGCCGATGCGCAGCGTCGGGGAACTCGGCCTCATTTTTGATCCCATCCGCTACGGCATTGCCGCGGACATCAAGTCTTTTCGCTCTGGCGGGCAGACGCTTGCCATCGGACAACCCGATCCGGTCTGGGACGGCACGCGGGTGAGCTCGCTTTCCTCGCTGGCCGAGGAACTGAAATACCAGCTCTCGCGCAGCCGGGAATGGACGGCCTGGCGGCTGGCGGACATCTTCACCGCGAAGCGGGACGAGGACATGCACGGTGATGCCGCCCATCCCGAGAACCGCACGGAAGTGGAGGGGCTGTATAATCCGAACGGCATCCTCCGCGATGAAGGCCGGGTGCTCCGGTCCTTGCTCGAAGGCATCGGCTTTGGCGATGCCCAAACGTCCGATCCACTGCTGGCGGGAAACACTTTCCTGACCACCGATACGGACAAACTGCTGGCAGAAAGCGCCCGTGCCAACATCACCGCCGCCACGGCGGGCACGGGAGGAAAGGCTCTGGCCAACTTCATCGCCCAGAGACTCACCCGCTCGCTCCCGAAGCGTTTCAGCCCGTTTTGGGAACCGGGCGAACTCTCGCAACTGGACTTCTTTGCCTACAAGTCGGGGAGTTACACGGCCGCGGGTTCCAGCGGTAACCCGGTCCAATACATTCTTTCAGGCAAGAACAACGACGCCCTCAACGACCGGGGTAGGGAGGAAGTGTTCCGCCGCCTTGTGGACCTGATCACGCCGAAGGGAAACACCTTCACGATCTACGTGGTGGGCCAGTCGCTCGACAAACAGGGCAAACCCACGGCGACCAAAGCGCAACGAGTGACGGTGCGCCTGCAACCCGCTTTCAACGATCCGCTGAAGCAGGATTTCGATCCGACAAGCACCACGGAAACCACGGAGCGATTCCGCAAACCGGATGCGTTCACGCTGCAGGTCGTGGGAGTGGAGCCGGCTTAGAAATATATGAAAAAGATTTTTCACCACGGATTTCCCGGCATGAAGACGGAAAAGAAAATCGGAAATGTTTCATCCGTGCTTGTGATCTGTGGTTCTATTTTCCTTTTGCTTGCATCGGTGATCGCCCAAGAAGCGAAATCGACGCCCCCGCAAGCGGAGCCGGAGAAAACCGTCCGCGTGCGCGGTTGGGCGGTGCTGGGCGACATGGCCTCGAAGGATAGTTATTCGCTTCTCGACGTGTCCGAAAAAGCCAGGGACGAGAAAGATGCGAAGCGGATTTTTTCTGGCGTGAAGGGCTGCCACCGCACGGGATTCGGTATGGAATACACTCTCACGACCGCCGGGAAACGCAAATTCGTTCTCGTTCGCGATACGCCCTCCCCCATCAGGGTGGCCGAGGTGGAAGCGGAATTCTTGAAAGGAGCCGCCTACACGTTGATTGCCGTGCTCGACAACGGCGTGCCCAAACTGACGCTTGTGCGGGAATTCCCGATCCCTCCCGAGGAAGAGAAGAATGAGTCGGGTATTTACGTTTACAACCTGCTCACCGAAACTCCCCTGCAAGTCCAGATCGGTGAGAGCACCCCCAGACCCGTTCCGTTCGCGGGAACAGATGCTTTTGTGATTCCGGCAGTCCAGGCGGCGGGCAAGGCGGTGGCCCTGATCTATTCGACCAAGAAGCGCGGGCAAATCCGCCAGGAACTTCCCTATGACGGGAACGGACGTCTCAGTGCCGTTTTCATGCGCAACAATTCCAGCAAACCCAGCGTTTTCGTTTACCCCTCGGAGCCCACACAACCATGAAGGGAATATGAAAACTGTTAAGGAATTGCCGATTGTCGATTGCCAACACCCGCGCGACAGTGCTTCGTGTCAGGGGCAAAGACTTCTGGGTGGCCAAGGGGGGCAATTGTCGATTGAAAGAACTGCCGCCTGCGGCGGAATAATCTGCGGCGCAGCCGCCTTGAACCCCAGTCGGAAATCGAAAATCGAAAATCGAAAATCCCAAGCGGGCTTCAGCCTGATGGAAATGCTCACCGTGATGGCCATCATCAGCATCCTGGCGGGGTTCCTGGTGAACACCGGGTTTGGCACAAGGCCCGCCGGTTCCCGGCAGGGGGCGATCTCCCAATTGATGGGAAGCCTGGAAGAGGCCCGGATGTCCGCCATTGAAAAAGGAGCGAACGTATATTTCTGTATCGCGGACACCGGGCATCCGGACGCGGAAAAGCAGCTTCGCAGTTACATCCTTTGCCGCGAGCAGACGGCCGAGGAAAAGGCCGTTTCCAAGACGGAGGACAAAATTCCATTGAGCCGCTGGGAAACCCTGCCCAAAAGGTTTTTCTTCGACTCCGACAAACTCGCCGACAAAACGGCGGAGGTGTCCGGGGAGGGTCTCCCCGGCAATCCGGAAACAGTCCGGGCCATTGAGTTCGGTTCGCTTGGACAGGTGGTGACCAGCCTGTCCGCCGAAAATATACCGCAACTTGCGGTCACTGATGCTGTTTACGACCAAGTGGGGAAAACACTCATCCGCAGGAGCGGCGGGGCGGACGACTTCATTGTTCAAATCTTCCGCCTGACCGGACGCGTGCGTCTGGCAGAATAAGGCATTGATTTCCCATGGCACATGACATCACTCCCTCGGCCTCCTTGGACGATATTTCGGAAACTTCCGATTCGCACGGACGAAATCTTCGCAAAAATTGTGGGGATGTCGTCGTAACGGTTGGATCAGACGCAATACCATGAGCCTCGCCCCTCCTCCACTTGTTTCCCCCGGATTCTTTCTTGATCTCAGCCCACAGCCCATGTTTCTGGAAATTAAAAATATTCGCAAAAGTTATGGAGAAACGCCTGTCTTGCAGGATGTCTCCTTCGGCATCGAGCGCGGAAAATGTCTGGCGTTGCTCGGCCCCTCCGGCTGCGGAAAATCCACGCTGTTGAATATTCTTGCCGGGTTGCTCCCTTCCGACGGGGGCCGCATCCACTGCGACTCGGAAATCATCGAGGATGCCGGGGCAAAAATTGCTTTCAGCCCTCAACGGCGCGGCTTCGCAATGGTTTTCCAGGATTTGAGCCTCTGGCCCCACATGAATGTCGCAGAGAATGTTGGATTCGGCCTCGACTATCTGAAGGTCGGGCGCAAGGAAAAAGAGGAGCGGGTGGAACAGGCGCTCCGGCGGGTGGGGATTTACGAGTTTCGGCACCGTTATCCTTCCATGCTTTCGGGAGGACAACAACAGCGCGTCGCCATCGCCCGCGCGATCGTGGTCGAACCCTCCGTGCTTTTGATGGATGAACCTCTTGCTTCCCTCGACACGCAATTGCGCGAGGAACTGCGGAACGAAATCGCCGCCTTGATCCGCCGCCTCAATATTACCACGGTGTATGTGACACACGATCACCTGGAGGCCATGACGGTTGCCCACACGATCGCCGTCATGAATCAGGGGAAAATCGAGCAGATTGCCACGCCGGAGGAAATCAGCAGGTATCCCTCGACGACATTCGTTGCCTCTTTCCTCGGCACCACGAATCACTTCTCCTATCCCTACGAACTGGAAGGCTTGAAACGGCCCAACGGCCAGCAACTCTTCCCCCCGCATCCCCGCACCATCAAGCGTGGCTACCTGCTTATACGCCGCGAGCATGTGGAAATTCTGCCCGCCAACAAGGAAACCAAACCCGACAAGGACAGCTTTGTCCACTGGGAGGCCACCTGCATTAAAAATGGGTTTTCGGAAGGACGCTACGATGTTCACGCAAAAACGACAGCGGGCGAAATCTTCCGGGGATTTGTTCAGGCTCCCATTCCTTTGGATTCTCCGGTGGTCGTCCAATTCGATGCCGACAAGGTCACCTTTGTCGAAGAATGATGAGATTTCCGATTTCTGATTTCCGACTGCCGATTTTGAAGTGCGCCGCCTCCGGCGGGATGACGTTTGAGTTCATCTTTGGTCGTGGCGCGAGCATTCTGTGGCGAAGCCACCAAGTATTCAAATCGGCAATCGGCAATCGGCAGTCGGCAATCCTGGCCCTGCTCCTGGCGGGGCTGACCGGCTGTCAAAAACAAGAACCGATGGACACGTTGGTGATTTATTCCGCCGGACCCCGTGAATTGGCGGAGTGGACCTGCAACGAATTTGAAAAGGAGACCGGCAGCCACACCAAACTCTTCTGCGCCACGACCGGGGAAGTCATGGCGAAACTCCAAGCCGAGGAATTCCACCCGAACGCGGATATGATCCTCCTCGCGAGCAGCACCGCAGCCGAGGCGTTGAAGCAGGCGGGCCGGTTCGCCCCTTTGCCAGACCTCTCCGCCCTGCCCATCCGTCCGGAATGGACAGATCCGGAACATTTCTACACCGGAACATCCGCTTCCGCGCTGGGCATCGCGGTTCGGAAGGACCGCGCAAACGACATTCTCGACTGGAATGACGTCTATTCCGGAAAAGTCTCCGGAGCCATCATCATGCCTTCGCCTTCCCAATCCGGCACCAGCGCGGAATTTGTCACCGCGTCTCACGTTGTCATAGGCGAGCCCTTTTGGAAGGGACTGGAAACCGCCAAGAAAAACTCCCTGCAAATCTCCGGACCGAACAGCCAGGCACTGTCAAGTCTCATCCTTGGCTCCCATGTCGCCGTCCTTGCCGCCGCTGACTATCTTGTGTTCAAGCAAATCGAAAAAGGCGAACCCCTCGCCATGATCTTTCCTGCCTCGGGATGTCCCATCATTCCGCGTCCCATTGCCATTCTCAACAATTCTCACAACCCTCGACTGGCTGAAAAATTCGTCCGGTTTTGCTTCTCGCAGCGGGTGCAGGAGCGCATCGCCAAAGAACATCTGATCCCCGCTGACACACGGATTGCCTTGAGTTCCCTCAGAAAACAGGCAGCCAACCTGAATGCCATGCCTCTGGACCCGGCCCAGGCAGTAAAGATCCAGCGGGAGGTGTTGCGCCGGTTCCGTTATGAAATCGAAAGAACCAAGCCGGGGGCCTCCGAATGAACAGTCATTCCCGCCAACCCGCTCCCTGGCCTGTCTGGATCGGTCTCACAGTGGCTTTTGTGACTGTCGGCTACCCGGTCCTCATGATCTTTCTTCAGAGTGTCGCCCCGAACTTCTCCGGAGACAGAGATGCCGGGCTTTTTGCGCCTTTTCGTGAGCTGACAAAAACTCCGGGGATCGCGCAAATGTGGATCACCTCACTGAACTGCGCCGCCGTGACAACCCTGCTTTCATGGTTGCTTGGCTTGCCAGCCGGCTGGCTTCTGGCCCGCGTCAACCTCCCGGGCAAGACTTTCTTTCGTGTCAGTCTTCTCCTGCCGGTGATGTCCCCCCCTTACCTGCTTGCCTTGGCCTATGTTCTGGTCTTTCAAAAGCAGGGGCTTTTCGATTCCTTCGTGTTTTCCCTTCCGGAATCCGTCCGCAACCTCTTCTTCAGCTTCTGGGGAGTCGTCTTTGTCATGAGCCTGACCAGCTTCGGAACAGTCGCTCTCCTTGTCGAAGCCTCCCTGCAGGGGATCTCCACCCGGCTGGAGGATGCCGCGCGCTGCCTGAATGCGCCTCCCTGGAGCATCTTTCAACGGATCACCCTGCCATTGCTCATTCCCGCTCTTCTCAATTCCGGGATTCTGGTCTTTGTGGATACCCTTTCCAATTTCGGTGTGGCTGCCGTGTTGGGCCCCCGCTCCGACCTGTTGCTTCTCCCCACTGCCATTTACGAAATGCTCACGACCTGGCCTGTGGATGTTCCCCTTGCGGCGGCGCTCTCCGCTCTGCTTGCTGTTACCGCAATGCTTCTTGTCACCGTGTCGCGTTTCGTCATCGGATCGAAAGTGTTCACCAATGGAAGACTTCCCGCCAACAATCTCATCAAATTGAAGTTCTCCCACAAATCGTGGGTTTTCCTCTTCTTTGGCGGATTGTTCCTCTTCAGCGCTTTGATTCCCAATTTCACGGTTTTCCTGATGAGCATCATCGAGCGATGGCAGGGAGGCAGACCGACATTCACGATCAAACACTATCAATCCCTTCTCAGCTGGGGATCGGGCGGTTCGGAAGCCCTGGCAACGAGCTGCCTGTTGAGTCTCGCCGCCGCCACGGCTTGCGTTGCAATCGGAGGGCTGGTGGCCTACGCGCTATCCCGCTTCCGAGGATTGGGAGCCACTCTGCTGGATTATCTGTCCCTCTTGCCCAGGGTGATTCCCAATCTCGTCATTGCAGTCGCCATGATCCTTGCATGGAATGCCCCCTGGTTGCCTTTCCGAATCTACGGAACGGTGGGAATCCTCATTCTGGCCTACGTCGGCATCTATCAAGCCATCGCGCTCCGTTTCGGAGATGCCGCAATGCAACTCCTCGCCCCGAGGCTGGAACATGCCGCTTCCTGCCTTCGTGCCCCCCGTCATTCCATTCTCACCCGCATCGTCTTTCCCATGATGGCACCCAGCCTTTTCGTGGCTTGGATCACCATTTTCATCATGTGTCTGCGGGATTGGGTGGCCTCGATCATGCTCCTTCCTCCGGGGGTTCAGACAGTTGGCAGCTACATTTTCAGCCAGTTCGAACAGGGAGACTTCTCCCAGGCCATGTCGATGTCGGTCTGCACCGTCGTCTTGAGCAGCGGCTTGCTCGTAATCGCGAACATCAGATTTTATCAAAAAACCATCTTTCCCACCTGATTCACCGCCCGGTGATCTTGGTTTCATTACACCTCCAAACATAATACACTTCTCAGACTCCGTATTTCCTCACCACCACATATGATTGCCCAGACGCTTTTTTTCAGCCTCCTTTTTCTTTTCATCCTCGGCGCTGTCTTCTACCTCGCCGGCATCGAGCCCTCCAAGATCGTGGAAAAATGGGCGGCCGGTCTGGGCAACGGCGGCCATTTTCCTGAAAAGCCCGATGTCAAAGGACGCTATTGGTTGCTCCCCGTTCATCGGGAACTCCAAGGGGTTGCAAAAAAGATCGACGGGCTGAAGACACAGTTGAAATCAGCCGATGAGCGGCAGGCGCAAATTGAATTCCTCTACAATTGTGTCTTCGCCAGCATGCTTGAGGGCGTTCTCGTCGTGGACGATCAACGGCGGATCACTCTGGTCAACTCGGAATTCATGAACATCTTCCAACTGACGCAGAGCCCGATAAAAGCCGACTTGGGCAAGATTCTTCCCGACAGCCGGATTGAGGAATTGGTCGAAGCCGCATTCAAAAATGGTCTTGTTCAGGCTGATGTCATCCGCCGGAAATATACCGTGGAATCCGGGCGCCCTCCGGCTTACGAAGTGCGCGCCGTGCCAATTTTTCTCGGAGACAACCGCATCAGTTCGGTCATCGTTCTTTTTCTGCCACCGGCGGACCGTCCCCGCATGATCCAGACCTTGAAGTGGCATTCCCAGAAACTCAACAATCTCGTCAACGAATTGATCGTTTCTTCGCAGACCAAGCACCGCCTGCCGGAAATCCAGTTGGAAGACATCGAGCCGAACGCCTTGCTACAGGAAGTTCGCGACGCTTTCGTCAATCGCCCGGACAACAAAGGCGTCACCTTGAATCTGAACATCTCGGAGAATCTGCCCGTTTTCCGGGCCGATCGGGCACAGCTTCAATCCGCCCTCCTCCAATTGCTGGAAAACACAGTTTTCTATGCGGAGGACAACCCGAAAATCATTCTTTCAGCCAGCGCCTCCGAGGGAAGCGTGCGTCTGCTGATCGAAATCGACGGGGCCGAATTTCCCGCGCAGGAAGTTGCTCTCCTGGCCGCACGGGACACCGAAGGCACCCCACCGCACAGTGACGAACCTCAGATCCTTGGCGGAAGTTCCGGCTTCCTTTCCATCCGCGACAATTTGGAGGCACTGGCAGGTTGTCTCCAGATGGAAGTCGAACGGAAAAAGCAAGTGGCCTTCACCGTTCGCTTCCAAAGCAATTCCCCGGAGGGCTTGGCCGTCGGCATTCTCAACGAAAAAAACGAAAACTAACCTCTCTGTCCAACTCGTTGAAATTCCCGTCAAGAGATGAGCTTCATCCATTGTTTTTTCCGCCAGCATCGCCAGTAAAAAATCCGAACTGATAGATCTTGTCACACCAGCACTTTCCGCCAAATGAACCAACGAAGGCGGAAGCGGTGGCGGATGGCTTGCTCTGTATTCCGAGCACTTCAGGAGAGCTTGCGGAATGAAGGCAGGGTCACGCTTGCTGCGAAAGCGCATAGGTGCCTTGATCCGAGAATTGCGAAGAGCACGCGGATGGACACAGATTGATCTCTCCGAGAAACTCCGCCAGTCCGGCTTTGACCGCTGCAAGCGCAGTCTTCTTTCACAAATCGAAGCAGGGACAGCATCAGTCCGCAGTGAGGAAATTTATCATCTTCGTGAAGTCTTTGGCAAAGGCTTCGAACTGGACTTTTGGAATCCATACTATAACCGGGCGGTCGGGGAGATCCAGCCCACGGATTTTTCGCAATGATGTTTTGGGCGCAACTCCCTCTCTTCTGGAGATTCCAACTGATAGGTTGGCTTGCCTTCTCGGTTTTCTCGTTTCCCTCGAAATGGGTGATTTTGGAAAACATTCCGGAATCAGTCGTGGTCTCCATCTATCGGGATGGCGTGGGATTCCTCATCACCATTGGCATGAGGGAGATCTATCGGAGGGTCTATCACGAAAAAATGAGTATGGTTTCCCTGGCCGTACTGGTGACAGGGGTTTCATTGGGAAGCGGGGTGTTTTTGACTCTCTTCAGTTTGGGGTTTCATGAATTTTTGGATTTCAAAGCGGAGAAGACTTTCACTCCCCCGGTCATTTTTGGAATTTATTACTTTCGCACCGGGCTTTGCTTCGGCTGGAGCCTCCTTTATTTCGGAATCAAATTGATGCACGATTCCATGGAGCGGGATCTGCGGATTGCCCAGGCGCAAGCCAACAGCGAGCGGGCGGAATTGCAGATGCTCCGCGCCCAGATCAATCCCCATTTCCTTTTCAATTCCCTCAACACCATCCTCTCTGCCTTGGAACGGCAGAAGCAGGGCGTTGCCAGGATGGTTCAGGCACTGTCCGACTACTTCAACTATTCGCTCATCCACAAAAACGACGACTTTGTGCTGTTGGGAGAAGAATGCGATGCCTTGATGGACTATCTCTCGCTGGAGAAAGCCCGCTTCGGAGACACCCTGAATATGGCCTGCCAAATTGATCCGGGAACACGCCTCGCACGGGTTCCCGGTGTCCTTCTCCAGCCGTTGGTGGAAAATGCCATCAAGTTTTCCCGCGAAACCTCCGCCTCACCTTTCATTGTGCGGCTCAACATCACCCGAGAGAAATCCGCCCTGTTGATCGAGGTTTGCAATACCGGGCATTGGATCACTCCCGATCCCAACCGCGAATCAGGCGGGATCGGATTGGAAAACATCCGCAAACGTCTGGAATGGCTCTACCCCGGACAGCACACGCTGGAAATTGTGCGCGAGGAGGGTTGGGTGGTTGTGAAGCTCCGCATTCCATGAATCCCATTCTTCGCACATTGATCGTGGACGACGAGGAAATCGCACGGGAACGCTTGCTGGACATGTTGGCGGGCCGTCACGATGTCAGGGTCGTCGGCGAAGCCGATTCCGTATCCTCGGCCGCCGCCCTGTGCGCCACCTTGCGGCCCGAGTTGATCTTTCTGGACGTGCAGATGCCCAAGGGAGACGGTTTTTCCCTGTTGGAAAAACTCGATTCCCCGTTGCCCGCGATCATCTTTGTGACCGCCTACAACAGATATGCCCTGCGGGCGTTCGAGATCAATGCGGTGGATTATCTCCTGAAACCCGTCAACCGGGAGCGTCTCTCTCATGCCTTGGAACGGGTCGTCCACCGGCCTGCGGCGGCGAAAGACGGAATCCTTCTGGAAAGCGACCGGGTTTTTCTGGAATCCCCTTCCAGAACCCGCGTGGCGTTCGTCACCGAAATCAGCGGCATCGAAGCCAAGGGAAATTACACGAATGTCCTTCTTGCCGATGGAAGCGCCGAATTTCTGCGCAAGAAAATCGCCGAATGGGAAGCCCGCCTGCCCGCTTCGATCTTTGTCCGGGCGCACCGGTCCGTCATCGTGAACCTGAAGCATGTCCGGAAAGTTGTCATGACCGGGCGCGGAACCATGAGCATCGAAGCGGCGGGATTTTCCAAATCGATTTCGCTGGGCCGGGATGCGGGAACGCGTTTCCGGGTCGCTTTTCACCGATTGAAAAAACTGTGACGAACGGTTGAAAAACCACCGTTTCGTCACTTTCTGATCCAGCTTCGTCACTCATACCGGAAGCCGTTTCCAAGCCGCCGTTCCGTGCGGCCATGAAGCATTTCAATATCGTCGGGCCGCAGGTTCGCAGGCTGCGCAGTCACCGGGGCTGGTCGCAAAACGACTTCGCCGTCAAACTCCAACTCCTCGGGATGGAAAATGCAACCCGGGGGAAGATTTCCAAAATCGAATCCCGGCTGGTTTGGATTTCCGACGATGATTTGATTTTCCTTTCCCGCGCACTTGGCGTGGCGATGGAGGAGCTTTATCCGGATTTCATCCGGACCGCGAAACGGCTCTACGAGGCCATCAGCATGTCGAAAGCCTCTCGTTACGGGGCCTTCATTTTCGGGTTGATAAGTTGCTCCCAACTGGGAGCAGGGGTGCTCGATTTTGCGTTCAGCATGGCCAGCGTATGAAAACACTACTCCTCGCAGCAGGCTCACTGGACGGCGCACTTTCCGAAGGTCTCGGAATCATAGCAAAGTTCCTCTTCATCATCGCGGTCGTTGTCATCGCCCACGGCGGATGGCAGGTCCGCACCGGCAACGCCGACATGGGCAAAATGTCGATTGTCGGCGGGCTCCTCCTCGGGCTCGCCGTCCTGATCGCCGAAGCCCTCTTCACCGCGGGCGGAATGCCAACCATCAGCGTTTCCCGGTAATGATCCCCACACACGCTGGAGACGACAGCGATGGCAAAATCTGGGGGATCGAGGGCGTGAACATCCTGTTCATGCTCGCGGGACTCCTCCTCAGCATCGGGCTCTCCATGATGCTCTCGCACCACCATGCGCCGACGTTCAGCGTCGGCGCGGGTGCGGTGCCGTTCGCTTTGATCACCGGATACGTGTTCACACTCCGGCAGGGCAAACCAAAGTCCTTCGACACGGATTTGCTCGAAACCCTCGCCAACGGCACCGGCTGGATGCCGCACGCGCAACAACCCCGCAATCCTTTATCCCATGCAAGCACCTAACGGCTGGTTTTCTCACGACCTCATTATCTGGAACGACCTCGACAAGCGTGGATTCGTCACGAAGGGCTTCGTTCTCGACGTGCCGGATCTCCGCCACGCGAGCGAGCACGCGCTTGATGGTTTTTACGCGTCTGTCCGGCAGTTCCTCCACACTCTGGACGAATCCACCCGCGCACAGCTCCGCTGGTCGGTTGATTCCAATTACCGGGACGAGTTGACGGCTTACAAAACCGTCACCGATGAACGGTGCGAGCCGGATTCGTGGGCGGCGATCAGTCGGAACGAGCGGTTCAACCGGTATTGGAAGGCGATGCAATCCGGGCATCTTCGCCGGGAGAAACTCGTTCTGTTTCTCTCCAAACGTATCGCGGCGAATCCTCCGCCAGGCGCGAGCAAGGTGGCATTGAATGAACATCACCAGCGCATTCTGGCCCAATACAACGAGGGGTTTGAGCAGCACGGACGGGTCATTTCCTCATTGTTCGAACCGCATGGCTGCCGGGTCACGTCCATGTCCACGGCTGATTTGTTCCGCTACTACGCAACGTTTTTCAATCCGTCCTACCTCCGGCGCGACAATTACGATCCCATCGGTCAGTTCCGGGAAGAGGAAACCATTCATCAGAATTGCTGGCACCAGGGGGTGCAGGCGGGAAAAACGTTCGGATTCTTTGCCGATGGCTTTTACCACAACCTGATCATCCTGAAACGCCGTCCGCAGCGGACCCGGCGCGGGATCTTCTGGGCGATCACGTCACTCCCGTTTTTGGATTACGCCGTTACGGTCAATCTCTATCCGCAGAACATTCGCAAGGAGATCACCAAGGCGGAAAAGTCGCTGGAACGTGTGCGGGGCGACTACGCGGCGGAAGGCAAGCATTCGCTCCTCACCTCGAAAGAGGTCAAGGAACAGCGGATCAAGAACCTCGCGCAAGGCGACGTGGTTCCGCTCCTTTACGATTACGTGGTTCACGTTTGGGATGCGACCGAGGACGGGCTCATTTCCAAGACCAGGCAAATCGAAACCGCCTTCGGTCAGATGGAGGAGGCCCAATGTTGGACGAGCAACGTCTCATCCGCTGCTACGACGAAAAACATCTGGTTCCAGACATGGCCGGGGTGGGTCTGGGGGAAATACACCCACCATGCCGACAGCGGCCTTGATGAATGGCTGGCAGACATGCTGCCATTTTCCTCCACATTCACCGGACACCTCGATGGGGCCGAAGCCCTTTACGATGGCAGTAACCGAAATCTGATAGGTGTTCGGAATTTCCTTTCCGGCACGCCGCAGCTCGCGGTTTTGCTCGGAATGACACGGGCGGGTAAATCGGCATTCATGTCGGACCTGCTCTCGCAGACCGATCCGTATTACGACTTCACCCTGATTGTCGAAGAGGGACTTTCTTATGGAATCTGGTCCCAGGCTCAGGGGGCCACGCCGATTGTCATCCAGCCGGACGGGGATCTTTGTCTGAATTACCTCGATACCCAAGGCTCGCCGCTGACGAATCTGCAAATCACCACCGCCGCCGCATTGGTGGCGAAAATGGCAGGGCATCCAGCCGACGAGGACCGGCGCAATCTGCGGTTGGCTCAAATTACCCAGTATATCGAACAGCTCTACGCGGATCGGTTTGAGGAATGGATTTCCGAGGACGCCACTCGGCTGGACTTGTCCGCCCGGCACGCGATGGCGGCGCTGTCATATAAGAAGGCGCATTTGCCCGTCTCTTCCACCTTTCTGGAGTCATGGACGGAATTGCGCCACGCGGGTAGCGAGGACGAACGGCAAAGCCTGATTGCCGCTCCGACCGCCGAGGATGTTTCCCGATTCATCAAATCCCCCGACACGGAGCGATATGTTCGCAACGCCGCGTTCGCGTTTTTCCAACCCACGGATTACCCGACGCACGACATGTTGCAGCAGATGATGCTGGTTGCACCGTTCCCGGAACACGACCGCAACGAAATCAATCATTTGGCAACCTTGCTCGCCCCTTGGAACGAGCAGCGGCTCGTGTGTGGACATTCCACGTTGTCCCTCACCGGCAAGCTGGCCCATTTCGACCTGACCTACATTCCGGAATCGAATCGTCAGTTGAAGGAATTGGCGGGCTTCCTGATCGCAAACTACGGACGGCAGCACATCATCACCCTACCAAGAGGCGCGCGGAAACGGGTCATCTTCGAGGAGGTCGCCAGAACGCTGGATATTCCGGGAGGCGAGCAGCTTGTTTCCGAGTTCTACGCGCAACTGTCGAAGTTCTCGACCTGGATCATTTCAATTGTCCAGCAATACAGCCGGTTTCAACGCTCGGGCATCCGCCCCATCGTCTTTGGCAACGCCAAGCAGTTCTTTTTTACCCGGATGAACGACCGGCGCGATATTGAGGATGTCGCAAAGGATATTGATTTGTCCGAAACGACGAAGGAGGCGATTTCGCGGTATCCGCTTCCGGAGCATTTGCCGGACAACAACAAGTATGCCGCGTTGACGTATTACCACCTCGGCGCCCAGCAGCCCCGGTGCGGGACGATTCACAACCGGGTCTCTCCCGAAATGCTCTTTTGTTCCTCTTCGACAGGGGAGGACTTCGATCAAAGGAGCCGAGTGCTTCGCAACCACCAAGACATCGTCAGCGGGATTCTTTCTGAGTCTGCCGCTCTTCTTTCCAACAAAACCAAATAACCCATGAAAACCAACCCCAGTAGGAATATGAATGCGGTGTGTGCGGCGCTTGTCGTGACATGCCTTCTCCCGGCGTGTGCGTCTCGCAGTCCGTTTCAGAAAGGCTATGAGCGCGGCGCGTCCGATACGGTCAAGCGTCAGTATTGGATTTTGCAGGACATGCAGAAGCGCGACGAAAAGAAGCCGCGCGTTTCCCTCTATCGGATGCCTGTCACCCCCGATCCGAACGCCACGGTGAAAACGGTTCCCTACGAAATCACCATTCCCATCTACGAGTAACTCCGATTCAGCCACCTAAACCAACAACCATGAAAAAGACACTTATCCTGACCACATCAGCTGCCCTCCTCGCCGGGCAACCACACGCAAATGCCATTCTCGGTGTCGGCGACATCGTGAGTGATCCGGTCGCCGAACAGGCATTGATCCAAAAGAATATCTTCGACCAGATCAAATACGCCTGGGAGCAAACCCAATGGGCGGAAAAGCTGGCCACCCTTCACAACACGCTGAACACGGTGCGCGAGCAACTGGAGACGGCCAACAAGGTGAAGCAGGCCATCGGCGATCCGGTCGCGGCGATCGGTCTGATCGATAACGGGCTGTTTTCCGGCTATCTGGAGGATTCCGGGATTGTCGATACGTTGGGCGAGTTGGCCGGCATCGCACAGCAGGGAGCGGAACTTTCTGCGACGGTGAGCGAATTGTTCGAGCCGATCAATCTCGACTCATGGAAGAACATCTCTTCCGACACGGCACGGAATTTCGAAGGGGTGTCTTCGTTCCGGGATTCGGGCGATCCCTTGAAACGGTTCCGGGCGGTGGACAACGCGTTTTCGCGTTTTGAAACCCTGCTCGGTCGCGCTCAAAACAAGCGAAAGGTTCTTAACCGGCAAATCGCACGTCTCAACACCCAATTGAAAAACGCGCAGGATGATGCCGAGGTTCAAAAGCTGGTCGGTTCCCTCGCCACGGCACAGACCGCCCTCAATGACCTGGATGAAATGGTGGGCACCGCTCGCGGCCAGGTCGAATCGCTCCACATGCTCAACCAGAATCGGAAGGAAGCGGAGGAAGTTGCAGCTGATGAAATCAGCCGGGACCGCAATCGCGAACTCGCAAAACTTTCTGCCCAAGCCGAGGCAGAGGCCGACTTGCCGGACTTCACCCAGGACAACGCCGACCTCCCGCCCGGATTCTAAAGGAGGCTACGCCTCATCCTTACTCAAGTATGAATTCACTTTCCAATCTCTACCAAGCCGCGTTCGAGATCCGCACGCTCCTGATGCCGTTTGCCTTTGTCCTCTGCGTCATGGGCATCGGCGAAATGGGCTGGCGGGCCGGATCGGATACCCGCGCCATCTTGGGCGCATTGATAAAGACCATCCTCGTTGTCGGATTGCTCGCGGGCTATCCGGCAGCGATGGAGGGAGGCCAAAAGGCATTCGTCGAAATGCGTTCCAAGTTCACGAATGCCAGGGATGCCAAGTTCGTCCAACTCCTGCGATCCAGAATCGAAAACCAGCCGTCCGATTCGTTGGCGGACATCGGGAAAATCGTTCCGGCCGCAATCGGAATGTTTTTCCAAGGCATCGGTCGCTTCATGCTGCTGGTCCTGCGGTTTTTTCAGGAATTCGCCATTGCTGGCCTGATTGCTGTCTCGCCGCTCTTGCTGGGCTTCCTGTTTTTATCCTTCACGCAATCTTTCGGTATCCAGTTTTGCGTCACCTCGCTGACCGTCCTGCTTTGGCATGTGGCGATTTGCCTGGTGGACATCGTGATTGTCGCGATCAGCGACATGTTGTTTTCCCCGATCACCACCGGCGGACTTATTCAGACCGCACAAAACCTGATCGTTGTCCAAAACTGGCTCCTGTTCCCGTTCATCATGGCGTTCGCGGCCCTGATCACTGTGTTCTTCTACCTGTCCGTTCCGTTTGTCGCCGGGGCCATCATGAAAGGGGCAAGCGGGACGACCTCCGCACTACAGGCCGGAATCCAAGGCACCATGCAAGCGGCGGGGCTCGCGGTGGGAGCGGGGATCACGGCGGCGGGTGCCGCCGCCACCTTCGGCGGATCCGCTGCCCTGCAAGGAGCACTGGCCGGAACCCAGACCGCCACCGGAGCAGTCAGTGCCGCAGGACGCATTGCCAGCGATGTCGCTGGATCAATGGGTGGATCAACCGACGTTCCACCACCGCCGCCAGTTCCCACAGAAAGCAATACGGTCGCCAATCCCGATAATCCATCCATGACGGCCCATCAAACCGCCAGCAACGCTTTCGCCGTCGTGGACAACGATCAAGGCACGGTCTCCCACCATCGGGGCAACATCGCCACTCCCCACACGGCCCAGGCCGCTTTCAATTCCCACGCCTCCAAGGCCCAGCCACTTCCTCCCGATTCACCCCTCTCAACCCGTAATTCCTGATTCCCATGAAACTATCCGCCATTACCTCCATCACCAACAACCTCATCGCTGCCCGCTTCTGGATGGCACTCGCCATTCTCGCCACCGGATTTGCCGTCGCCGCTCCTTACCTGACGATCCAGGCCATGAAGCAAAAGGAGAAGGTCGTCATTCTCGATCCGGGTGGAACGCTGATTTATGCGCCCCTCCTCGGTTTTGAGGACGCCGGGAATCTACATGCCTATCACGTCCGGCTCGCCTGCCTGGCTCTCCTACAACGCAATCCCATCGGCCCGGATCTGCCGGACCTGATGAAGCGGCTGTATTTGGAAGAGCCAGCCCGGAAGAAGGCCGCTGCTCTCTACAAGGCCCAGAATCCCGAATTCAAGGAAAAGCAGATCCACCAGAAAGCCGAGGTCACGAAAATCGACATCCTCGACACCCGCAAAATCAGCGACGGATCCGGCAAATCCTACGAAGCGGTGAGCGTCCGGGCCGAAGGCAACCTTGTTCGCACCGGGACCGTCAATAAACTCGAATTCCGTGAACCGGTGAAATTCCAGACGGAATTCCTCTTCATCCGCAACCCCGACCTACTTGGAAATGGGCGGCTACCGCTTGTCGTGCAGGACTTCAAATATTCGGAGATGCCCCTGTAGGCTCGTTATCAGAAACCTCCGTCTAAGCCGAGGCTTGATCATAGCGTGAATCGCTCGAGTCGGTTCCTTGTTGCCAGCAATTGAGTTTCACGGAGCTGCTTGCTATTTGTGACGATAGGAAAGCAACCGCCTCAGAACATCAAATAGCAAGCATTTCTTCTTGTTATCATGCACTCGTTGCCTTTCCAAACCAGATTTGGCAAGTTCATCCTGAAACTGCCATGATAGGAAGTCGTTCTTCGAGAAATTAGGTTCCCAGAGCACCATGCTCTCCCTGATGAAGTAGTGCGAGCGACACGGGAATGACCAGTTCCCAATGGATGGAAAGAGAGAAAACGTCTTTCCATGGAACGTAAGCCGCCAGTCGCTTGGGGAAATAGGAGTAACAACCTCCTGCCCACACCCGCAGCAACAGCGGTGGGACACAATCGCGTACTTTAGCGAGATGTAAAGCACTCCATCCTCCATCTCACGGACGACGGGTATTGTGTCAAGCAGCTTATGACGCAAAGTCATCGTTGACCAGGCAGTTGCATTCGATGACATAACCGCACTCATGCTCGCGTTTGAGGTCCGCATAAAATCCGACCATTTTTTTCCAACGCATCACAGCGAGAGCGGCGTTGAGCATGTTTAGATCAGCTATTTGAATGTTTGTCGCATATAGGTCATCGTCATCTGCACCGAAAGATACCCGCTTCTCTATGTGGTCGCTGCAAAGTTCAGTGCAAGCTGTGACTCTCGCCGTCCCGGTGAGTTTTCCGTTCACCAATTGGACGCCAAGACCCACGTCAATAAACGGCACTATTCTATCGCGCAGGCGGTTGATGATAGTCCGTTTGGCTGGACCATTATCAATGCAAATGAACACGAAATCCAAATCATCCAAGAGAGGTAGGTTTCTCTCATCGACGTTTTGAGCGTAGGCCTCAATCTTCCTATGCATCTTGGAGTAAATGCCGGTAAGGTAGTCGACCTTTTTCAGTCTCTGTGCAAGTTGTTCGAGGGATGCCGCTCCCGGAGTCCTGAATGCATTGTGCTGTCGGAACTCGTCACCATCGAAGAGTCGGATAAGCACAACCGGCGTCTTGGAAACCAAATCGAGCACATATGAACCCGTTCCTCCTGTCCCGATAATTCCGACCTTTTGGCCATGGAATCGTTGGGCCAAACTGTCGATATGAGCCCGTCCGGTATTTGTGTCTGGATACTCGAACGGCGAATCACTACAATTGTCCGGGAGAACACGGAAATTTCGCGGATCAACGCTATCGTCAATGGAGCGGGCGGGGCCTGAAAGGATCTCCACATAGCGAACGACTTTCGCATAGTAGTCGGGATAACCATCCGGAGGTTTGTTGGAAAACTTCCGAGTGACCACAATAGACGAGGAAATCGACTCGTTGCACTCACAATTCACGATGCCGGCAATTACTTTCCCGTCCTGATAACAGGGTTGCGTGCCTGTGAAGCCCATTACGTGATCCGGGGGCTTGCAAGTGATGTTCCCAGCCAACTCCAGTGGGCATACCAGGGCACCCCACTGGAGTTCCCTGTGATTATTGACATAGGGGATGTTGCCGACAACCAAATGTGAGTCAACAATGAAGACTTCGAATCCCTCTTCGCGGAGACGACGGAGGTCTGGACTTTTCTCGAAGATATCTTGTGACATGGCGTGGAAGTTAGGATTTGTCGGAGACGGTGACGCTGAAGATGGTCTCGTTCTTCACCTTCACCTTGTCTCCAGGGGACATCGAGCCTTCGGGCTTTGGTGGAACCCCATCGGTGTATTTCACTGTATAGACCATCTTGTCGTAGTCCGGATTTGGAAACGCCAGTGACACGATATATTCATATGTCAACACGCGCTGCTTAACCGGGAACTCGCGAGTATTCACAATGATGATGATATCCCGTGGCTGCTCGTGGTGCTTACGAGCACGGAACACGCAGCCTTCTGCGAATTCAACGGCTTCTTCGTCACGGATCAGAATGTCTTCCGGAGCCTCAAAATCACGATACAGCTCCGACGAATCGGCCAACCCGAGTAGCCTTTTGAGACTGTGGCCAGTTTGCCTCGCGACGAGCGTGACTTCCCAAGCATCATCACACACAAACGCCAATTTCGCGGGGAGGCGTTTGTGATCGCGGTCCATGCCGCCGCAATAATCGCTTTCTGTCAGAAAGACATTGCCCTCGGCAAGATCGATCATCTCATTGTCATCGAACCCGCCGTCGTCAGGAGTCCCCCTATCGCGAACGAGGTGAGTTCTCGGCGGTGCTCCAGATTGATCGAGAACATCCCGCGCCGAGAGTTTGTGACGCGGCATGGGATAGAGGGCGTCGTTCACGAGTGCAGCCCATTTCGGTGCTGGCTGGCTTCCGTGAGGTTCTTTATCGAGAGTAGATTGGTTGGTCATTGTATGGTTGCCTTTCATATGAGGTAACGGACTCCTGTGACAATCGTTTGATTTTCCTCCGGAACTTTTGCTGTCACAGGGCATCGTTGTCCCTTTAGAATGGAAACTGTGTTCGATGTCTCCAACGAGTCCGATGTTGGCCTCATGCTCCTGCTTGGAGCAGCGGGGGACGATCCTGACGAGCAAGTTTTCGCGCACGAAGCTCTCCGAGAGCTCCACAAGCGCCACTACCCGTATGTTCTGGGGGTTCTGGAGAAATATGCGGATAACGCTGGCACGATTGCCATCGACCCAGAGGAATTCGCCTTGGAAACATTTAAAAAGGCCTTTCGTTACGCGGGCGGATTTCGGGACCAAAGCGGGGGCTGCTTCACTACAGGAACAGCCAAAGTGAGGGCTTGGTTGGGCATCATTGCTGACAATCTTGCCCGCGATGAACTGGATCGAATCAGCAACCGCAAAAAATACTTGCGATTCGTGCTCCTCGATGAATCGCATGATCTTCCGGAGCCTTCGGAAGAAATCGACGTAACGATTCCAACAGACCCGGAAACTCTTGCCGCGGTCCAATCTGTCCTCGATGCTCTCAAACCGGCAGAGCGAGATATTGTGATGACCTACGGCGCTTTCGGCATCCCCACCGCTATCGGCGGACTCGAACTGCCCAAGGACGTTCGTGATGCTCTTGAAGCACGCACTGGATACGAGCGCTGTACTATTCGCCAAAAATGGCACCGACTCAAAGCCCGGCTCGAAAACACTCTCCCCTCACCAAAAAACTCTGTTCTTCATGCCTAACGAAACATCTATATCCGCCGAGGACGGGATCTCGCCTTCCTTGCGCAAGGTGCTCATTGAAGTCGGCGCACTCATTCCGACGACGCCGCAGGAGGTTGAGATTGCAGAAGCTCGGCTCAATAGCGACTTGCCGGCCGAGGTCGTATCCGCCGCCTTTGCAAAACTCGAACAAATGATTGATGACGAGTCGCCCTCGACGCCCTTCATGAGTTTTCGCGAACCCATAATCATCTCAGAGGAATGTGGTTTAGCGATGGCAGCTCGGAATGGTGCCGCGCTCGATCCCGAAACCCTGCAACGTATTGAGGAAAGCGTGGCCCAAGCCCTGCTCCAGCCACCTCGCGAATGAGGTATATCCTGCAGCGAGATCGCGAGAACGAGCTTCTTGAGCTCAGCGAAGACATAGCTGCGGAGAGCAACGCGACCGGCCGCGTGTGTCCAACTCAAATCTGCACGGCGAAGGAGATTAAAATCGTTCACGATGCTTTCGGGGTAGGCAAGTTCGATGGTATGCTTGTTTACCGTAAGGGGAAATGGGTGATCCTTTGCAACTCCGATAATGGAAATGCACCGGGCTCTACGAGAGAGAGGTTCACTATCTCCCACGAACTCGGTCACTATCACATTCCCGAGCACCGGCGGCAACTTCTTGCCGGGTGCCCGTCTCATGGATCTTTTGCCGGAGCCTTCGATGGTGCCGACAGTATCGAAGAACTTGAGGCGGATATCTTCGCCGCAAATCTCTTGATGCCACCGGCGAGGTTTATTTCTCGCATCCGAGCTATGGGCCAGTTGCCGTTGCAGAGCATTCTGAAACTTCGGAAAGAGTTCGACACTTCGCTCGAAAGCACAGCGATACAAGCCATGCGCCACGATGACCGCATCCTCGCCATTGCCAAATGGAATTCTGATGGCCTCGAGTGGCATCGTATTGCCGATCCGTTCTTTAAGGAATTCCGCTATCGTCGATTCCAAATGCGCGATCTCGATAAACTTCCGAGGGATAGCGCGACGGCGAAAGCTCTGGCAGATTCTGAAAGCCAATACAACGGAACGGTTCACGACACGCTCGCAACCACCTCATTTTGCTTCGATTATGTAGCCCTGGGTGGGAATCGAGACATTCTATTGCGCGAACAAGCTGTGCGAAATGGCAGGTTCGGCGTTGTGACGATTTATTCGATTCTGAACCTCGAAGACATTCACAAAAAAACGGGCGTTTCACGCTGATTGGTCCGCTGTCCGAGACAGGTTCCTTTGCAGTGATTTGTGAAGTTTCTGAGCCGATGCGGCTCTTGGTTCTACCTATTTGAAGTTGCTCCCAACCGGGAGCAGGCCCGGAGATTTTCTGTGCCAAATTGGGCGCATGAAAATTACTGGCACCCTGTCATTCTTCCTTCTGCCGCTGGCGCTTTACGCCGGGCCGATCACCCAAAAACCTCTGGATGAATTTGTCATCTACGACATTCCGGTGGCGTCGAAATCGGGGACGACCACGGTCATGTTCCCGTCCGAAATCTCCGGGCTCTTTGCGAAGTCGGTTGCAACGCAGGAACAGGAAAACGCCGGTTTCCTGATTTCGTTCACGCCGGGAAACTTCTATTTCAGCATCCGGGCATTGAAATCCGACGCGGAGGATCATCTGACGGTGATTTTCAACCGCAAGGCATACGTCCTGCATTTGAAGGCATCAGATCAGCCTTTCTACAACGTCACGTTCTATCAGGATGACCGGAGAGGAAAGGACGGTGGCCGCGCAGCCATTGTCCCGGAGCGACTGCTTTCCCTGATGGACAAAGCCAAGGCATGCGTCCGGCGTCATGCCGCCGAAATCCGTCACCCCGGCGTTCTTCGCAATCACCGGCAACGGGCAGGGCGGACGCAACAATCTCGATCCCGACAACAAATGGAACGTGCTCGTCGTGCGTGCCGAACCCTCAACCTCTGACTTCAAATGAACATCCGCAAACTCTGGACTGAACTTTTTCAAAAACCCGCCGGTCGGCTGATCCTGTTCCTGCTGGCAGGAGCCTTGGTCTTCGCTTTCCTGTTTTCCGGGAAAGGCCACCGCTCGACTACAGCCATCAATCCTTCTGTTCCCGCACAGGCAACCGCGGCGAAGGGATATTCTTTCACCGAGGAAATCCCGGTCACTCCCCCTGCGCGGCCCCCCGCCCCGGCTCCCAAGGTGGCAGACAGTTCCACCTCGCGGCCATCGTCAACACCCAAGCCACCGCCGCCAATTCCCCAGGCCATCTTTGCGACGCGGGAGGTTGCCCGTAGCGAATCGTATCTTCCCTTCGGGCGGCTTCTAAGGTGCGAACTGGTCAACACGGTGGATTCCACCAACATCGAAACCCCAATCATCGGACTCATCACCGAAGAAGTGTGGCATGATGGCAGATTGATCATCCCGGCAGGAACGGAGGTCCACGGGATCGCCCAGAAGACAGCCGCCCGCGAACGGATTGGCTCGGAGAGGAAATGGGTTCTGGTTTTCCAAGATGGCCGGGAGCTGGCACTCTCCGGCACGGTTCTCGATTATGCGCCCGATGTGGCGAAGCCGGGAGGCTGGAGCGAAACCGATGGTTCCGCCGGTCTTCGCGGTTACATGATCGCTTCTGACAAATTCGCCGAGGCGAAGGCGGTTCTTGCCGCCATGATTTCGGCGGGGGCCGGGGCGTTTCCGCAGACAACGAATCTCATTTCGCCCCTGACCGGGGGAGCCACACAGATCCAGAACGGTGGATTTACGGACGCCATTTCCGCAGGCATCCAAGCTGGCGGGCAAATCTATTCCCAGCGCCTCTTGGAGAGTCTGAAAAAGGATCCTTACTACGTCCGGGTTCTCGCCGGGACGCTCTTTTACCTCTACGTCACCCAAACAGTGGACTTGCAAAATGCCACAACCGGACTCTCAGCCTCAAACCCAACAAACCCATGAAGAAATACCTGATCGCCATACTCACCCTCTGCCTGTGCTCGGCGTGCGCCACCCGCAAGCCGGTCAAAATTCAGTCGAGCCCCGCCGTTGCTGGCATTTCCCGAAACGACATTCCGGGCGTGCGAGTCCCAGAAACCGTGAAAGCATATCCGGCAGGCCGCTACACCGATCCGAATTACCCGGATGAAATGCACGAACGGCACACGGTATATCGCCGGGAACAGTCAGCGGATTGGAATTACCGTCCATCGGAACCCTACGCGCTGCCGATGGGACCGACCGCAGCGAAGTCCAACCCCTCGCCGGGCTATTTCCAGGTGACGGACGAGGAGCAGCGGAGCGCCCAGCAGAAGGCGTATGCCGAGGCCCTTCTCGAACAAAACCGGGCCATGAAAAAGCGCGTCGAGGATTTGCAGCGAGAGGCCGCGAAAGTCCCCAACCTCCAGCAGGAGGTCGAACGCCTCAAAAACCAGATCACTCCGTCGCCGTCTCCGAGTCCCGCCGAACCCTCGAACGACGATGCCTTCTCCTCCGCAGAGCCGCCGCTCCCGGAGGGGGAGGGAATTTCAGACCCGTGCGG
>Ga0247843_1000518_pt1 | contig 90875 bp, 88 predicted proteins | sample LaCruzMarch2017__FD_192420 | JGI IMG/M metagenome (GOLD analysis project Ga0247843, IMG submission 192420) | Freshwater microbial communities from meromictic Lake La Cruz, Castile-La Mancha, Spain - LaCruzMarch2017_8m | ecosystem: Environmental > Aquatic > Freshwater > Lake | place: Spain... | reverse complement strand
AGGTGCTGCGGATGGACCTGTCCAACTCGGTCACCGACGAACGCGCGATCGCCTGGCTGGCGTGGGATCTGTCGGAGGTCGAGACGGCCCCGGACCCGACCGAGATCATCGCCATCGTCCGCGTGCCCTTCATGGCGCTGATCCGCGAGATCGACCGGGGGGCGATCCGCGACGCCTTCACGGTGGCGACCGCGCTCCGGGCCTACCATATGGCACGGGAGGCCCTGCTGCCCGGCTGGCTGGCCCATGCCATGCTGACACGCCGTTGAGGGCTTGCGTATGATGGGGGAAACGGAGGGGCGCATGCCCAGGCTGGAAGTCGTCACCCCGCAGAGTTCGCTCTGGTCCGACCTGCGGCTCGCCGCCGAACAGGCAGCCCGGGCCGAGCCGCATCTGGGGTCCCTGTTGAACGCTACGGTGCTGTCGCACGGTGACCTGGCAGGGGCGCTGAGCTTTCAGATCGCCAGAAAGCTGGGCGACGCCGAACTGGCGTCCATGAGCGTTCGCGAGGTGTGCCAGTCGGCCTTTGGTGCCGATCCCGCGATCGTGTCGGCGGCCGAGGCCGACCTGCAGGCGGTGGCCGAGCGCGATCCGGCGATCAAGACGCTGCTGCAGCCGTTCCTCTACTTCAAGGGCTTTCAGGCGCTGCAGGCCTGGCGGGTGGCCCACTGGCTGTGGGGGCAGGGGCGCGAGACCCTGGCCTTCCATTTCCAGAGCCGTATCTCCGAACTGTTCCAGGTCGACATCCATCCGGCCGCGCAGATGGGCTCGGGCCTCTTCCTCGATCACGGGACCGGCATCGTCATCGGCGAGACGGCGGTGGTCGGCGACGAGGTGTCGATGCTGCATGCCGTGACGCTGGGCGGCACGGGCGCCGAGCGGGGAGATCGTCATCCCAAGATCGGGCGCGGGGTCCTGCTGGGGGCCGGGGCCAAGGTGCTGGGCAACATCACGATCGGCGACTACGCCAAGGTCGCTTCGGGCTCGGTGGTGCTGAAGCCGGTGCCGGCCGGATGCACCGTGGCAGGCGTTCCCGCACGTCTGGTCAACTGCCCGACCGACGCGACCCCGGCCCGGACGATGGACCATACGCTGGCCGACATCGTGTATGACTTCGTGATCTAGGGTCTGAATCGAGGGTTCACTTCCCGCGCCCGCCCCTTTAGGGTCCGCGCCTTCTCCAGACCTCCGAGGCCCGCCGTGACCGAAGCAGACATGAAGCGCGTCGAGACGCACCTGAAGCGCACCTTCAACACCGGTGGCATCATCGTAAAGGCGCGCGCCAAGGTCAGCGATTCCGCCGAGGTCTATGTCGGTGACGAGTTCATCGGCGTCGTCTTCGAGGACGAGGACGAGGACGGCAGCTTCATGTTCGAGATGGCCATCCTGGCCGAGGACCTGCCCGCCGCCTGAGCCGACGAACGGCAGACATGAAAACGCCGGGCGGAGCGATCCGCCCGGCGTTTTACATTCTCAAGCCGGATCAGCGCTTGCCGAAGATGAAGTCGGCGATCCCGCTGAGGAGGCCCGCCTTCTTCGGCTCGGGTGCACGCGCGGCCGGTGCCGCCGGTGCCGCCGGTGCCGCGGCGGGAGCCGGAGCGGCAGGGGCGGAAGGGGCCGTCGCGGCCGGAGCGGCGGGCTTTGCGGCGGGAGCGGTGGTCGTGGCCGCAGCGGCGGTCGTGGGCGCGGCCTTTACGGCGGGCTTTGCGGTCGACCTGGCAGCGGGCTTCGACGCTGTCTTGGCGGCCGGCCTGGCGGCCGTGGTCTTGCCGGCCGTCTTGGCGGCAGGGGCAGCCTTGACCGCGGTCCTGGCGGCAGGCGCCTTGGTCGCCGCCTTGACCGCCGGGGCCGCCTTAGCGGCCGGTGCTGCTTTCGCCGCCGGTGCTGCCTTGGCGGCCGGGGTTGTCTTCACGGCGGACTTGGCGGCCGCGGTCTTGGTCGCCGGAGCGGTCTTCACGGCAGGCTTCGCCGCAGCGATCTTGGCGGGCGCTGCGGCCTTGGCCGGAGCCGTGCCGGTTTTCGCGGTCGACTTCGCCGCCGGTTTGGGCTTGGAAGCGGCGGTCGTCGTGGACGACGCTGTAGACGGTGATTTGGCCATGTATTCCCCGACCCCTCGGTTGAAACAGACGCGACCGGACGGGCAGGACCCGGGCGCGTGCGTGATTGTATCGATTCGCGATGATAGCGGGGTTTGCTGAATGTCCCATACTGCGGTGCAGATAATCGCACACGGGCAGCGTGCTGTGGCCGAGGCCGCAGCGGCGGCGATCGACGCGGACGTCCTGCTGGAAGGCGCGACCTACTCCATTCTGGAAGAGGATGAGGACAGGGGCATCTGGCGGATCGACGCCTTTCCGACCTCCGACGAGGAGGCGGCCGCCCTCCACGCGCGTCTGGCCGAGCACCCGCAGTTGACGGTCCGGACCGAGGATCTGGTCGACGCCGACTGGCTGGCCATGTCCCTGTCCGGTCTTCCACCGGTCCGGGCAGGCCGGTTTTTCGTCTATGGGGCCCATGACCGCGGCCGGGCCCCGGCCTCGACCGTCAATCTGCGGATCGAGGCCGGCGCCGCCTTTGGTACCGGACATCACGGCACCACGACGGGCTGTTTGCTGGCGTTCGACGACCTGTTGAAGCGTGAGCGGTTCGAGCGTGTGCTGGATGTCGGATGCGGCACCGGCGTTCTGGCCATCGCCGCGGCGCGCACCGGCAGCCGGGTCGCCGTCGGCACCGAAATCGACCCGGTCTCGGTCCGTATCGCCAACGAGAACGCCACGCTCAACCGGGCGAGAGGCCGGTTCTTCCACGCGTCCGGCCTGGACGACCGGCGCATCCGGGCCGAAGCGCCCTATGACCTGGTCTTCGCCAATATCCTCGCACCGCCCCTGGTGGCCCTGTCGCAGGATATCAGGACGGCCCTGCGGATCGGCGGGGTGGCCATCCTGTCCGGCCTGTTGCGGACGCAGGAGCGGCGGGTCACGGCCGCCTATCTGTCGCGCGGGTTCCGACTGGAGAGCCGCATCCGCCGCGACGCCTGGAGCGCGCTGGTGCTGAGGCGGGTCGCCTGAACGGAACCATGCGAAAGCGGGGCCTTTGACAGCGCTCAATGGAGAGCCAGCTGTGTCCCAGTACGACCCCGATCCCAACGTCATCCGCGAAAACGTCGTTGTCACCGAGCCTCTGCATACCGAGACGGTCGTGGTCGAACGCGAATCGAACACCGGCTGGTGGATCGCCGGGGGGACTCGCCGCCGTCGTGCTGATCGCCGTGTTCTGGCTGCTGGCCAACGGGGGTCGCGACGAACAGACCGGGGCCCAGCTGGCCGAAGCCCGGGCCGACGCCCTGGCCGCCGAGGCCCGGGCCAATCAGGCGGTGCTGCAGAGCCAGATCACGGGGGCCCAGCAGAGCGTCGAGATCGCCCGGTCGGACGCAGCCCGTGCCCAGGCCGACGCCCTCCGTGCTGCGGCCGAAGCCCGGTCCGACATGGCACGGGCCAGCCAGCCTGTGATCATCCAGGCCCCGGCACCCCCGCCGGCCCCTGCGCCCGACGTGGCCACCGTAACGACCACATCGCCCCGGCCCTGAGCTGGGCCCCTTTCCTCCCGGAGGAGGTCGGGGTTATGGGTCTGGCATGCGCCAGACCTTTGACGAAACCACCGATCCGGCCTTCGGGGCCAGGCACCTGCCGCTCGTTCGCGCCGAGATGGTTCAGCAGGGACTGGACGGCGTCCTCGTGCCGCACGAGGACGAGCACCAGAACGAATACCTGCCGGCCGCCAATGACCGGCTGGCCTGGCTGACCGGGTTCACCGGCTCGGCCGGGGCCGCCGTGGTGATGCGGGACAGGGCCGCTGTCTTCGCCGACGGGCGTTACACGGTTCAAGTCCGGGCCCAGGTGGACGCGGGCCAGTTCGAGATCCTCGATCTGGTCGACGGGGGCGTACCCGCCTATCTGGAACGCGCGCCGAAGGGCTCGATCATCGGCTATGATCCGCGCCTGCACAGCCCTGATGCGCTTGCATCCCTGCGTCGTGCGGCGGTGAGGGCCGGAGCCGAACTGAGGCCGCTGGAGGCCAATCCCGTCGATCTGGCGTGGGGTGCGGCCCGGCCGGCCCAGCCCACGGCGCCGGTGGTGCCCCACGATGAGCGTCATGCCGGCGAATCGAGTGCGTCCAAGCGGGCCCGCATCGGTCAGGCCATCGCCCGGGCCGGTGCCGGGGCGGCGGTTCTGACGGCCCCGTCCTCGATCGCCTGGCTGTTCAATGTGAGGGGCGGCGATGTGATTCGGTCGCCCCTGCCCCTGGCGCAGGCGATCGTCGAAGCGGACGGCCGGGCGCGGCTGTTCCTCGATCCGGCCAAGGTCACCAACGACCTGCCCGGCTGGCTGGGGGATGCGGTCCGGCTGGAGGCGCCGTCGGCCTTGCCCGCCGCACTGGATGCCCTGAAGGGCTGTCGCGTGCTGATTGACCCGTCCCAGTCGTCGGCCTGGTATTTCGACCGACTGGAGGCGGCAGGCGCGACCGTCGTGCGCGCCATGGACCCCTGTGCCCTGCCGCGCGCCGCCAAGAACCCGGTCGAGATCGAGGGGGCTCGTCAGGCCCACATCCGGGACGGCGTGGCGCTCGCGCGGTTTCTGAACTGGGTCGACACGGTGGCCCAGGTCGAACTGCCCGACGAACGGGGCGTGGTCGAGGCGCTGGAGCGGTTCCGCGAGGAGACCGGCGCGCTCAAGGATCTGAGCTTCGACACCATCGCCGGCGTCGGTCCGAACGCCGCGCTTCCGCACTACAAGCCCGTGACCCGGACGATCCGGCGCATGGAGACAGGTTCGTTGCTGCTGGTCGACGGCGGCGGCCAGTATCTGGACGGCACCACCGACGTGACCCGGACGGTGGCGATCGGCGAGCCCTCGGCGGACCAGCGTCGCATGTTCACCCTGGTGCTCAAGGGCCATATCGCCATGGCCACGGTACGGTTTCCGCCGGGAACGACAGGGCACCAGCTGGATGCGCTGGCGCGGCTGCCGATGTGGATGGCCGGCCTCGACTATGACCACGGGACGGGCCACGGCGTCGGCTCCTATCTGGGTGTCCACGAGGGTCCGCAGCGGATTGCCAAGGCGGTGAACACCCAGCCGCTGCTGACCGGCATGATCGTGTCGAACGAGCCGGGCTACTACCGCGAGGGTCACTGGGGCATCCGTATCGAGACCCTGCAGGTCGTCACCCCGCCGGAACCCGTTGCCGGCGGGGAGCGACCGATGCACGGGTTCGAGCAACTGACCTTCGCCCCGCTGGATCGTCGCCTGATCGACGTCGACCTGCTGACACCGGCCGAGCAGGCCTATGTGGACGCCTATCATGCCGAGACCCTCGCCAGGATCGGCCCCGGGCTCGACGCCGAGGTGCGCGCCTGGCTGGCGCTCCAGTGCCGGCCGCTGTGAGACCTTGCGAACCGTGACCCGGGCACCGACCTTCAGACCCCAAACGGACCTGTGAGAGACGCCATGAAGACCCGCCGCCTTGGACCGGACGGTCCCGAAGTTTCGGCCCTCGGCCTCGGCTGTATGGGGATGAGCGCCTTCTACGGCGCGCCCTCGGACGAGGTCACGGCGACGAAGGTCCTGCATCGCGCGCTCGATCTGGGCGTCACCCTGTTCGATACGGCCGAGATGTACGGCCCCCACACCAACGAGGAATTGCTGGGACGGGCGCTGGCGGGCGAGCGCAACCGGGTGTTCCTCGCGACCAAGTTCGGCATCGGATACAATGCGGAACGCTCGGCCCTCACGGTCGACGGATCGCCCGCCAATGTCCGCCGCTCGGTCGAGGGCAGCCTCAGACGCCTGAAGACCGACCACATCGATCTCTACTATCTGCATCGCGTCGACCCCGACACGCCGATCGAGGACACCGTCGGGGCGATGGCCCAGCTTGTGACCGAGGGCAAGGTCCGGTTCCTCGGCCTGTCCGAAGCTGCGCCCGAGACCCTGCGCAAGGCCCATGCGATCCACCCGATCACCGCGCTCCAGACCGAGTACTCCCTGTGGTCGCGTGAACCCGAGGACGCGCTGCTGTCGCTGTGCGGCGAGCTCGGCATCGGCTTTGTGCCCTACAGTCCGCTGGGGCGCGGTTTCCTGTCCGGCGAGATCACCTCGATCGAGGATCTCGAGCCGGGCGACTTCCGCCGGACGAATCCCAGGTTCATGGGCGAGAATTTCCAGAAGAACATCGATCTGGTCGCGGCCGTCACAGGGATTGCAAAGGACAGAGGCGTCACCGCCGCCCAGCTGGCGCTGGCCTGGGTTCTGGCGCAAGGGGAAACCCTTGTTCCCATCCCCGGGACCCGGCGTATCCGGACGCTGGAGGAGAATGTCGCCGCAGCGGATATCGTCCTGACCCCTGAGGATCTGGACCTTATCGAAGCGGCCTTCCCGAAAGATGCGGTCGTCGGCGACCGCTATGCGGCCGCAGGGCGGGCGGCGCTGAACCGCTGAACCCGGCGCGCGCTCAGCGGCCCGTGGTGAGCTCGTCGGCGAGGGCGGCCGTCAGATAGCCGTCGGCCACCCGTCCGTTCGCCACCTGCCAGGCCCGCAGGGCGCGACGCGTCCCCGACCCGATGACACCGTCGATGGCGCCGGGGTCGTATCCCAGCCGGGCCAGAGCGGTCTGGGCGCCGAACCTCTGCTCGCGCGACAGGGGGCCGTCGTCGGGCCAGGCTGCGACCAGTCCGGGGCGACCCGCCACGCCATCCGCCATGAGGCCGATCGCGAGGGCATAGGAGACCGAGTTGTTGTAGCGCCGGATCACATAGTGATTGGGCAGGGCGAGGAAGGCAGGTCCCCGCGCGCCCTGGGGCAGCAGGATCACCCCGCCTTCAGCCGCCTCGCCCGACGTCGGCGCTCCGCCGCGGGCGAGGCTGACGCCGCGGTGGGCCCAGAAGCTCCACGGACGCCCCTCGCCTTCGGCCAGGGCGTAATCGAAGCCCGGCGGCAAGGTGACTTCGTAGCCCCAGCGCTGATCGCGTTTCCATCCCGCCTGCGACAGCAGGTTCGCCGCCGAGCCCAGGGCGTCGGCATCGGTGCCCCAGATGTCGACGCGCCCGTCGCCGTTCTGGTCGACGCCGAGCCGCAGATAGTTGTCGGGCATGAACTGGGTCTGGCCCATGGCTCCGGCCCAGCTGCCCAGCAGCCCGGCCCGATCCCTCCGCCCGTCGACCACGATGTCGAGCGCGTTCTTCAACTGATCCTCGGCCCAGTCGCGCCGGCGTCCGTCAAAGGCCAGGGTCGCCAGCGAGCGGATCACATCGCTGGATCCCTGAACCTGGCCGAAGCTTGATTCGAGGCCCCAGATCGCCACCAGGATCTCGGCGGGCACGCCATACCGCTGAACCGCGCCCGACGGCACCGCATCCAGTCGGCGTCGCGCCTCGGCGATTCGCCCCGCCGACACGGCATTGGCGATATAGGCCCCGGCCGGTCGACTGAACTCGGGCTGGTTGCCGTCCAGCCGGATGACCTCCGGATCGGGCGACAGTCCGTCCAGTTGCCGCGCATAGGCCTGACGCCGCGCGCCGCCCTTGCGGTCGAGGAATCCCTGCTTCCAGCCTTCGAAGCCGGCGGCGTCGGATGTATAGGGCCGCTCCTGAGCCGCTGCCACCGGAGCCGGTCCGGTCGCGGCGCGCGGCGACGCGGGCTCGGCACGGGCCAGAACCGGCGCATCCGGCAACAACGGCGCGCAGGCCGAGACGCAGGCAATCAGGACAAGGCGGTAGTCGAGGCGCATGCGGACAGGGTTTCCCAGATGAGAGCGATGGGTATCAAGTCCCATGCCAATCCGCACGGCAATATGGCCTCGACGCACACGATAAGGTGAAGCCAGCATACACCGCTTCTGATGACGGGAGCTTAAGCCCATCCAGACAGGATGATGTCGCTCAAGATTGACGGCCTGGTGGCGGACGGACGACGCAACGTGAATGCAAACCCGTTGTCCCTTCGTTCAACTCGACGGCGGATTGCGCAAACCAAGGCGGAGGCTGCCGCGTGCGAGTGTTACGCAATCTCCTTCATCCCCTCGGACGCAAACGCTACCTGCGGAAGGCGGGCTTTCCTCTCGCGGTGGGGGGCTGCGCCGCCCTGGCGTTCGGGGCGACACATCTTCTGGCCTCTGACGCCACCGCCGCACGGGTGGTCGATGTGCTCACCCAGCCAGTCTGGTTCGAGCGGGCACCCAAAACCGAGTCTGTTCCTCTTAGGGTCGAGCTGGGTCCGCGACCCGCTCTACGCGATCAGTATTTCAGAAACTGCCGCGAGGCTCACAGTGTCGGTCGTTTCAGTATTCCTTCGTGGGATCCATCCTACCGTTCGAGCATGGACGGTGATGGGGACGGCCTTGCGTGCGAGCCCTATCGGAGCATGCCCTCAGACCGTTGACGCGAACGACCACCTTCTCTATACGCCCCGTTCCGCCGCTGGTCCGCCCTGCGGCTTTTCTGTTTTTCGATTTGCCTCAGGATCCCCGACCATGAAGGTCCGCAGCTCGCTCAAGTCGCTCAAGACCCGCCACCGCGACTGCAAGGTCGTGCGCCGCAAGGGCGTCGTCTTTGTGATCAACAAGACCGACCCCCGCTTTAAAGCCAAGCAGGGCTGACGCGCTGGCGCTAACGCGCGGCTCGCGGAGCCGCGCGGCTTGAGCGCTGAACGATCCACAGGTCGCGGGCCTTGTCCGCGGCCTTTTTCGTGTCCGGCGTTGAGCGGCCATCGTGGGCATGGTTAGCGTCCCGGCTCGAGACACACCCCGTTCGCGCTCAAGCAGCGAGGCTCCGCGAGCCGAGCGGTAGCGCCCTGCGCAAGGATCAAAAATGCCTGATGACGCTTCCTTCGACGCCTCCCCCGACGTCCTGACCTCGGCGGCCCAGGGGCGTCTGCGCAGCATCATCGAGCGCATCGAGCGTCTGGAAGAAGACAAGGCGGCGATCATGGCCGACCAGAAGGAGGTCTTCGCCGAGGCCAAGGGCGAGGGCTACGACGTCAAGATCCTGCGCAAGGTCATCCGCATCCGGAAACAGGACAAGGCCAAGCGCCAGGAAGAGGATGCGATCCTGGACCTGTATCTGTCCGCGCTGGGCGAAATCTGACACCTTTCGGGGTGTGAAGCGAAAGCCACCCGCGAATCCCTTCGAAGCCCAGCGCGAGGCCGCCAGGCGCGCCGCGCTGAACGCGCTGAAACGCGCCCGCCGTTCGGCCGAGAAGGCGGGCGTGACCCTGTCGGAATGGGAGGGCGAGTTCCTCGATTCGGTCGGCGAGCGCGTGAAGACCTACGGCCGCGCCTTCGGCGATCCCGAAAAGGGTGCGCCCGGCCAGGCGCTCTCGGCCATGCAGGGCCGAAAGCTGAAGGAGATCACGCGAAAGGCCAGCGGCGAGGACACGCGTCCGCCGTGGCGTCGCAAGACGCCCTCGACCTAGAACAGCACCTTGCGCAGGCTGAGCCGGATCACCCGGCCCTCGGGATCCAGGAAATCAGGCTGATAGTTCAGTGGGACATCGCCGGTCGAGGAGGTGACCTCCGTCCGGCTGTCGAACAGGTTCTCGACGCCGAGACTGATGCGCGAGCCCCTCAGGACCGGATAGCGGGCGACCCAGGAGGTGCGCTGGTTCAGGTCCATGAACATGGTCAGGTTTACGTTGGTGCGGTCGCTGAAGTTCAGGGTCGACCCGCCCGGGCCGCCGTCAACCTCGGTGCCCTGGCGCCAGTTGGCGTTGAGGAAGGTGCCGAAGCCGTTCCGGAACACGCCGCCCTGAAGCTGCAGCTCGTTGCGGGGTGTGCCGCCATTGCCGGCCGTCGCATCGCCGTCGAGCAGGTCCAGAACCGGAAGGCCGGGCCGGATCGTCACCTCGTCGGTGAAGCGGACGGTGTGGAACAGCGAGACGTTGAACCGTCCCTGGCCGGGGAGCATGCCGCCTCCGCCGCGACCGCCGCCCCCGCCGCCGCCAAACAGGATCGCGCCGATCGGCGGCCCGCCGGCTGCAGGGCGGCCGCCGCCTCCGGGAGGCCTGCCGCCCGCGCCCGGCCCAACGGGCCCGCCAGGACCGCCGCGCGCACCCGGTCCGCCTGGCCCTCCGGGGCCACCGAAGGCGGCCATGTTGGGCCGGCCGAACGCGCGGGAGAAGTTGAAGCCGCTGCGCAGTTCGGACCGTTCCGTCTGTGTGAAGTTCAGCGCCCGTGCGTCGATGGCAATCAGCCGTCCGCCGGCATCGCGGGTGAACCGTTCCGGCAGGGCGGCCTCGAGGTCCGGCGTGATGGTCGGAAAGGCCGTGATCGCCCCGTCGATCAGCGTGCGGGTGAAGTCCGAGCGCAGGGTCAGTTCCTGGCTGGAGATCGGACGCCAGTTGAAGCCGAGCTTCCAGACCTGGCGGCTGTCCGGCGTCAGGCCGGGATTGCCGCCCGTCACCCGGGTGACCAGCACGGTTTCCCCGGTGCGGAAGTCGAAGACGGCGCTGTTCGGGTTGGCGATGACGGGATCGTTCAGCTGCGAGATCGAGGGTGCCCCGTCCTCGTTGCTGTAGCTGGCGATGATGCCGAGCGCGTCCAGCGGTGACCAGTTCAACCCGGCACCCCAGGTCCTCAGGCCGCCGATGTCAGACGCGTCGTCGTAGCCGGCGTTGACGTTGACCGACAGGTCGCCGATGGCCCGCAGGACATCCACACCGTTGGAGATCGGGAAGGTCAGGTTGGCGGAGGTGAAGACCCGGTCGCGGCCGATCGTGCGGGCGCTGAACAGCCCCCCGCGCGTGCTCTCGGACTCCAGTTCGCGCGTATCGGCCCCGAAGCGTACGGTGCTCGAGACCGATCCGGCGGGCAGTTCGAACAGGTCGCCGTTGAACACGGCCTCGACATTGCCGCCGCTCGACACCGAGTTGGCCGTGTCAACGAGACGGGTGAATCGCGCCGGGTCCAGGGCACCGAACGGGTTCAGGGTGCCCGCCGTGACGGCGGCCTGGGCGGCTGTCGCGTTGAGGCCCCGCCCGGTCACCGTATCCGTCTCGACCCGGTCGTAGGCACCCGACAGGGTCCAGCGCCAGTCGCCGAGGAAGCCGTCCAGCAGAACCCCGAGATTGGCCGTGAGGGTCTCGTTGTCGCGGGTGACGGCGAAGGGATCGTCGATGTAGCGATAGACCGCCACGTCACGGCTGAACGGAGAGCCGTTCCGCCCCGCCGGGGCCGTCAGGGTCACACCGGGCAGGCCGAGGTAGGAAAAGCTGGTCCGCTCGACCAGGTTCAGGCTGATCGTCCCCTTCACGGTTTCGTTCAGGTCGCGCGCCAGCGAGGTGTTCAACGTCGTCTCGTCACCCCGCGGCAGCAGGGTGCGGTAGTCGCCGAGGTCGCCGGTCCGGGGCGTATTGGCGCCCGCGGCAAAGCCCGCCAGCGTCGGGTTCGGCCCGCCCGGATTGGCGGCGACCGTCACCGTCCGCCCCGCGAGGGTCGACAGGGCCGGATCGATCTCTGCCCCGAACGGGATGCCGGCCACGTTGCCGATCCGGTCAAAGGGCTGGCTGCCCGGGTCGCGCACGATGTCACGCTCGCTCTCGAACAGGGCGGTGTCATGCCGACGCTCGAGGCTCACGTTCAGCCGGTTGCCGCCCACGATGCTGAAGTATCCACCCTCGACTTCGGTGGACAACCGGCCGCCCTCGGCCGGGCCGCGCACGGTCAGTTCGGTGTTGGCCTGGGTGAAATTGGCTTTCAGGACAATGTTCACAACCCGCTGGTCGGCCGCGAAGCCATAGGTCAGGGCCGCCTCTTCCGGGAGGATCTCGGTCCGCTCGATCGCCTCGAAGGGGATGGTGCGGATCTCCTGGAAGCCGGATGTGCGGCGTCCGTTCAGAAGCACGACGGGACCCCCGCCGCCGCGACCCCGGTTCGACCGGGTCAGGGGTTCCAGCGCGGCCAGCAGTTCGGCGACATTGGTCGCGCCATAGGCGATCAACTGGTCGGCCGTCAGGGTGATTTCCGGCTCGATGTCGCCCTCGACCCGTCCCCGCGTCGCCTCGACCTGGATTTCGGGCAGCACATAGTCCGCATCGCCCGGAGCCGAGGCCCCCGACGGCTGGTCATCGTCCCCCTGCTGCTGGGTCGCCGGTGGCGTGGGCTGCGGCGGGACCGGCGGCGTCTGGGCGGGCGCGGTCTGGATCGCGCCCGAGGCGAGCGCGACAAGCAGGGCGGAGGCGATGGTCATGGCTACTCTGGGTCTGGCGGGCGCCGGGGGGAGGCAGGGGCCGAAGGGTCGCAGGCTCGTCCTGTCAGGACGAACGCCGATCCGGCAGCCGTGTTTCACGCGCCAGTGTTCGTGTTCCGTCGCGGCGTCAATGAGGCGCTTTGTTACAGGACGCTGTAACGTCGACAACCTGTAGCAGAAACGTCACCCTGCTTCCTTCAGCGCGCCTTCCAGCCCCTGCTCGCGAACCTTGCGGTACAGGGTCGAGCGACCGATGCCGAGCCGCCGCGCGATCTCCGACATATGGCCGGCATAGACATCGATGGCGTGCTGGATCAGGTCGCGCTCGATGTCCTCCAGCGTGCGCAGATGTCCACGCTCGTCGAGGATGCGGATCGGCTGGTCGGGCAGGGGCGGCAGGTCGGCGAAACTGCCCGCCGCAGCCGACGGACGGGCTTCGGCCGTATCCAGCGGCATGGCCACGCCGGAAATGGCCGGGAAGTCGTGCGGCTGAAGGAAGGGCGTGTCGGCCAGCACGATGGCGCGATAGATGGTGTTCTCCAGCTGGCGCACATTGCCGGGCCAGTCGAACGCCGTCAGCAGCGCCAGGGTCTCGGCCGAGGCCCCCGCCACGCGCTTGCCCTCCTCGACGTTGAACCGGCCGATGAAATGGTCGATCAGGGCCGGGATGTCCTCGCGCCGGTCGCGCAGGGCCGGGGCCTCGATCGGAAACACGTTCAGGCGGTAGAACAGGTCCTCGCGGAAGGTTCCTGTGGCCACGGCCCCGGACAGGTCGCGGTTGGTCGCCGAGACGATCCGCACATCGACCTTGACCGACCGCCTCGACCCCACCGGATCGATCTCGCCCTCCTGCAGCGCCCGCAGCAGCTTGACCTGCATGTCCAGCGGCAGTTCGCCGATCTCGTCCAGGAAGAGGGTGCCGCCGTTGGCCTCGGCGAACTTGCCGAGGTGCTTGTCCGAGGCCCCGGTGAACGACCCCTTTTCGTGACCGAAGAGGATGGACTCAACCAGATTGACCGGCAGGGCCCCGCAGTTGACCGCCACGAAGGGTTTGCCGGCGCGGTCGGACGCGCCGTGCAGGGCACGGGCAATGACTTCCTTGCCGACGCCGCTCTCGCCGGTGATCAGCACCGGGATCGACGACTTCGCCGCCCGCGACCCCAGCGACTTGACCATCTGCATCGGTCGACTTTCGCCCACCAGGTCGGCGAAGGTCACCCGGCCGGCGACGTGTTTCTTCAGCCGCCCGACCTCTGCCGTCAGCTGGGTCAGCTGCAGGGCGTTGCGGATTCCGACGAGGATGCGTTCGGGGCTGGCGGGCTTGATGAAAAAGTCCTGGGCCCCGGCCTGCATGGCCTTGACCACGGTCTCGATGCCGCCGTTGGCCGTCAGCACGATGACCGGTGTGGTCACCCCCGCGGTGCGGATTTCGGCCAGACACTCCATGCCGCTCATCCGGGGCATGACGAGATCCAGCAGGACGACATCGGCCCCGCCGCCCTTGGTCAGGCGATCGATCGCCTCGCCGCCGCTCTCGGCGTGGACGACCGAATAGCCCTCGCGGTCCAGAACCGCCTGCACAAGGCGGCGCTGCGTCGGATCGTCGTCGACCACCAGAACGGTCTTGGCCATAGGAAAACACCCCTGATCACCCGGCCGGCCCTCTGCGGGGACTGGCTCGTTTCGGGACGGTTCTAGGCCCGTCGCGGTGAAGATCGGGTTGTCCGGCGTGGTGTCCGGGGGGTTAAGGGCCGAACCATCCGCCCATTCCGGGCCGCCGCGCACACGGGTCGCCCGCCGGGTCGAAGCGGCCCGGAACCCGGCTGCCGGCCATCAGGTCGGGCCAGGGCGAGGGGCTGGGGCGGATCATGTCCCGCCGGATCGCGTCGCGGGGATCGACTTCGACTTCGCCCGCGCAACGGGGCAGGCGCCACGCTCCCTGTGCCACCCAGCCCCCGGCTGTCCTTTCGAACAGGGTGATGTCCCATGCCCGCGCGAGAAGCACCTCGCCGGCCCCGTCGCCGTTCAGATCGCGCACCGTGGCAAGGCAGTCCCGCTCGGTCGTGCACGAGGCGCGTGCATCCGCTTCCGGGACGGCGACGACGAAACCTTCCGGCAGGTTCGCCCCGACCGGCCAGGCGGACACCCGGGGCGTGACGGTCAGCGCGGAAGGTTCCAGCTCGGCCCGACTGGTCGAGGTCTGCGCATCCTCTGCGCGACTTGCGATCGCGGGATCGTCCGAGGCCACCAGCGCCGCCAGCGCCGCCCGCCCCGTGCGGCCGCTCTCATGGGCGAGGAAGCCGTAGTCGAACGCCTCCGCGCTGACCGCGCCGCGCGCCAGCCGACCGGTCTGGTCCGCGACCGCCAGCCGTGCCGGATCCGCGACCGGGCTGAACAGGGCCAGGATGACGATGACGCTCAGCACAGCCCCGACGATATTGGTCCTCTCCAGAGGCGCCATCCAGAGTGTTCCCGGACGCAGGGTCGTCAGGGCCGCCCAGGCGTATCCTCCGGCATGCAGCGCCCCGATCAGGGCGCAGGCCCCGGCGATGATCCGATCGGGCGTCAGGCCGTGCTGGCCGATCCTCAGCGACAGACCCCACACCGCTATGCCGATCAGCGGCACCAGCAGGAGCGCCGCCACCCGCACCGCGATCCGCAGCACGGCGGGTGGCAGGTTGTCAGGGCGCCCGTCCTGATAGGCGGCGTTGATCAGCACGATCATCACCCCCGCCGCCGACAGAACCAGGGCCGTCGCGCTGCCCGTCTCCCACAGGCCGTCCAGTCCGGTGAACGGCAGGGCCATCAGGAAGCCGCCCACCAGCACCGCCAGGACCAGCAGCAGCCACGACAGCAGCATCAGGGCGATCGTCCGCACCCCGCGGATCAGACCGTGGCGCACATCGGTGAGATGCACCGCCGTGGCAAAGGCCAGTCCGGTCAGCGGCAGGAAGAACCAGCCCTGCTCGAGCAGGTCGCCGAGGAAGCTGAGCCCGATCACATTGAACAGGGCCGCCCCGAGGAAGAGCAGCAACCAGAAGGTTCCGGCAAAGGCGATCGACGCCGCCAGCTGCACGCCCGCCATCCAGGCCGCATCGAAATAGGCGGGAAACGAAGCGATCAGACGCCGCTCGCGATCCGCCGGCACGATCAGGTGATGGGCGATGAACAGGGCCGCGGCGGAAAAGGCGAACAGCGGAAAGGTTGCCTCGCGATCCGCGCCCGCCTGACGCGCGATGTCATGCCACGCCAGACCGGCCAGGATGGCGGCCGCCACCCCGCTCCAGATCGCCAACGTCATGAGCCTCAGACGCCCCACCCCGGCGAGCAGCACCGAGGGCAGGAACAGGGACGGAAGCAGCAGGGCGGCGAACAGCTCCGGGTTCCGCGACGACCAGGTCGCCCCGTCGCCCTCGGTGGTCCGGAGCAGCAGATAAAGGACGGTCCCCTGGGCCAGCCCGATCCCGAGCCTCGCCAGGGCCACGGCCTGACCCGGGGGGACCCCCAGTGCGTCGCGCCCCCCGCCGGTCTCGCCTGTATCCGCTGTCATGCCGTTCTCCCTTGAACGGCCCATCAGACTCCGAAACGGCTCGTCAGGAAAGGGTCGGATCCTGACGCACGGCGCGGGCGAGGTAACAGCCCCGCGGCGCGAAATGGATGTGCACCTGCGCCACCTCCGTGCGCGCGAACCAGTCCGACAGGGTCTCGTCCAGTTCGGAACCGGCGATCACCACCCCCTCGATCATCATGTTGCGCCGGTCATAGATCCTCAGCGACAGCGGCCGCTTCGTCAGCATTTGCGGTGCCGGCCCGGTGACAGGCAGGGCCTCGGTCGCGGCTTGCCGTACGAAGATCGGTCCGCTGGCCCGGTAGGGCGAGGCCGGGTCCGTCAGATGGGCGTGGTTGACCAGCACCAGCGCCTCGCCGGCGTCGGCGTCGCGCAGGCTGACCCGGCAGGGGGCCCTGCCGGGGGCGTCGGCGACCCAGCGCCGGGCCCCCACGGCCGCGAGCTCGGCGTCCGACATGGCGAACCAGGCGGTGAAAGGTTCAAGAGGCGGGGCTTCGACTTGATAGGTCATGACGATCTCCTTCAGGTCGCCCCCAGGATGCCCCTGCGCCCGATCGTCGTCTGGCGGCTTTCGGCCGTTGCGCTGGGCCGCCCGGGACCCCACAACCCCTGCCATGAACGCCCCCTTCAAGACCCCCGCCACCGAGCCCCCGCTGTGGGACCTGTCCGATCTCTACAGCTCGCGTGAGGATGCCCGCGTCCCGGCCGACCTCGACGCGGCTCGCGCTGCCGTCGCCGAGTTGAACGCCTTGCAAGGCCGCCTGATCGCCGGCCGTGCCGACCCGGCTGCGCTGGGGGCGACGCTGGACCGGGCCATCACCCTGTACGAGCAGGCCTCCGAACGTCTGGGAGCTCTTGGCGCCTATGCCTTCCTCGTCGCCTCGACCGACCGCAATGATGCGGCCGCGCAGGGCTTCGAGGCGGACCTTCGTGAGAAGATCACAGCCATCGCCACGCCGACGGTCTGGGTCACCCTCGAAATCAACCAGCTGGACGACGCCGAGCTTGAGGCGGCTCTGGCCGCCCATGCCGGTGCCGCCCGCTGGCGGCCGTGGCTGCGCCGGGTCCGCGCCATGAAGCCCCATGAGCTGTCCGAGCAGCTGGAGACCTTCGTCGCCGAGCGGATGCCGATCAACGCCCAGTGGCCCCGCCTGTTCGACGAGACCCTGGCCGCGCTCCGGGTCGAGGCCGGCAAGGAGAGCCTGACGCTGGCGGAGGCCCTGAACCGGCTGTCCGATCCCAGGGGAGCCCGTCGCAAGGTCGCCGCCGAGGGACTGAACACCGCACTCGCCGCCCGCGTCCCGACGCTCGCCCTGGTGTTGAATACCGTCGCCGCCGACAAGGCGCTGGAGGACCGCTGGCGCGGGTTCAAGCGCCCGGCCGACAGCCGCCACCTGTCCAACGAGGTCGACGGCGAGGCGGTCGACGCCATGGCCGATGCGGTCGCGGCCGCCTACCCGCGTCTGTCGCACCGCTACTACGCCCTGAAGGCCAGGGTGCTCGGCAAGGCGACGCTGGATCAGTGGGACAGGAACGCCCCGCTGGAAACGAGCGCCCCCCGGGCCTTCGACTGGGCCCAGGGGCGTGACCTGGTGCTGGAGAGTTTTTCGGATCTCGGTCCCGAGTTCGCCGAACGCGCGGGCCGCTTCTTCGACCGGCCGTGGATCGACGGGCGCGCCCGGCCGGGCAAGCAGTCGGGAGCCTATGCCCACCCTGTCACGGCGGACCGGCACCCCTATGTCTTCCTGAACTGGATGGGCGAGCGGCGGGATGTCCTGACCCTGGCCCACGAACTGGGTCACGGCGTGCACCAGACGCTCGCGGCCGCAAAGGGCACCCTTCTGGCCGACACCCCGCTGACCCTGGCCGAGACGGCTTCGATCTTCGCCGAGGGCCTGACCTTCGACCGGCTGCTGGCCACCGCGCCGCGGGCGGAGCAGCGGGGCCTGCTGGCCGGTCGCATCGAGGACGGGCTGAACACCGTGGTGCGGCAGATCGCCTTCCACCGGTTCGAGACCCGCTTCCACGACGAGCGGGCGAAGGGCGAGGTGTCGGCCGATCGTCTGGGCGAACTGTTCCTCGAGGAAATGGGGGCTTCGCTGGGGCCCGCCGTCACGCTCAACCCCGGCTACGAGGCCTGGTGGAGCTACGTCAGCCACTTCGTCCACGCGCCCTTCTACGTCTATGCCTATGCATTCGGCGATCTGCTGGTCGCGGCCCTGATGGAGACGCGCGCGAAGGACCCGGATGGCTTCACGCCGCTGTATCGTGACCTGCTGGCCGCCGGCGGGACCCTGACCTATGCCGAGGCGCTGAAGCCCTTCGGTCTGGATCCGCGCGATCCGGCCTTCTGGACCATCGGCACGCGGCGGCTGGAACGGCTGATCGACCAGTTCGAGGCCCTGGTCTGAGGTCAGTCCCCCTTTTCACCGCTCATCCCCGCGAAAGCGGGGACCCAGTGTTTTGGGCGATCGGGCTGAGCGAGTGCGCGCCGCCGACAGTCCCGTGCGCCTTGCTCGCAAAAGGACTGGGGCCCCGCTTTCGCGGGGATGAGCGGAAGAGATACTGGTCCTTGGTTGACGGCGCGGCGTGGCGCGGGCCAGCGTCCGGCCATGCGCACCACAGCCCTGATCCTCGCCGCGACCCTGGTCGCCTCTCCGGCCTACGCCCGCGACGTGCTTGCGGCGCTGGACTGATCAGGCCGCCATCCGCCAGTCGTGGCTCTCGCCTGTGCCCCGGGCCTCGTCCCACAGGGCGTCCTCGTCGGAGTACCGGGCACTGGCGCGCGCATCGATCACGTCGATGACCTGTTCCTCCAGCCGGTCCCAGATAACGGCCAGGTCGCCGCAGCCCTCGGCCTCGCACGGCACGATCAGATAGCGGTTGGCGGCCACGGTGGCCTGGGGGCGAAAGCGGGGGGCGAACATGCGAGCCATGGGTCTGTCTCCGGGTTAGGCGTCTTGCCGTTGAGGAGACTGTGAGACCGTGATACGTCAAAAACGGACGTAACGCGTTCCGGCTTGGTTCTTTTTTCTGCGAGGGGCGGCGACATGCGCCACGACAAGGCCGCCATGGTCATCGACCTCGCAAGGCGGATGGCGGCGTCGGCCGAGGGGCTGACGCTGGATGACATGGCGCGCGACACGGCCATGAGCCGCCGCACGGTCGAGCGGATGCGAGACGCCGTGCTCGCCCTGTTTCCGACAGCCGAGGAGGTCTCTGACCCTCCGACCAAGCGCTGGCGGATCCGGGGCGGCCTGTCCGCCTTCGAGCAGGCGCCGACGGCCACCGAGATGCTGGAACTGACCAAGGCGGCCCGGGCCCTGCAGGCCTCGGGCGAACCGACGCGCGCCGCCGCCCTCGAAAGCCTGGAGCGAAAACTCAAGTCGGCCATGCGATCGACTGCGCTGAACCGCATGGCGCCGGATCTGGAGGCCCTGGTCCGGGCCGAGACCATCGCCGTCCAGGCCGGCCCGCGCCCGACGGCCGACGAGGCGATGCTGACCGCGATCCGGGCCGCCGTCCTGTCGCAGTCCCCGCTGGGCTTCACTTACAGCCGTCCCGACGCCGAGCCCCGCCGCCGCGTCGTCGCCCCCTGCGGCCTCATGTTCGGCCGGGCCAACTATCTGGTGGCCGCCGACCGCGAGACCGGCCGCGTCCAGACCTTCCGCCTCGACCGCATGAGCGCGGTCGAGCGTCAGGAGGGGTTCGCTCCGCCGCCTGAGGACTTCGACCTCGCCGCCTTCGCCGGTCAGTCGTTCGGCATCTATCAGGACGAGATCGAGGACGTCGTCCTGTCCATTTCCCCCGAGGGTGCCGCCGAGGCCCGGGGCTGGCGCTGGCACCCCACCCAGACGCTGGAAGACCGGGCCGACGGCGGCGTCGTCGTCCGCTTCCGCGCCTCGGGCATGCGCGAACTGGCCTGGCACCTGTTCACCTGGGGCGAGCAGGTGACCATCCTGGCGCCCGAGCGGCTCAAGGCGGTGATGGCGGGGGAACTGGCGGCAGCCGGCAGGGCGCTGGCGCGGCTTCACCCCGCCCCGAACGGATAGGGACTGACCGATTTCGACCAGTCGTCGACCTTCAGCGGGCGATCGACCGGCGGGGCGGCGCGCTGGGCGCAGGGGTGGCGGTGGCACAGGCGGCAGGCCGGGCCGATGGGGGTGACCTCGGGCGCGGTCAGGTCCAGACCCCGGGCATAGGCCAGCCGCCGGGCCTCCTTCAGCTCGCAGCCCAGACCGATGGCCAGATCGTAGCGTTCGCCCTGTCCGCCTTGCGCCTGCAACGCCCCCTGACGGTCGACGGTGCGGGCCAGGGTGAACCAGCGGTTCCCGTCGGGCGTCTCGATGATCTGGGTCACCAGCCGACCGGGCGTGCGAAAGGCGCTGTGCAGCTTCCACCGCGGGCAGGCCCCGCCGAACCGGGCGAAGGGAAAGGCCCCCGAGGCATAGCGCTTGGACACATTACCCGCCTGATCCACCCGGATCAGGAAGAAGGGCACCCCCCGCGCCGTGGGCCGCGACAGGGTCGTCAGCCGGTGCGAGACCTGTTCGAACGACACCGAGAACCGCGCCTGCAGCCGGGCGATGTCATAGCCTGTCGCCTCGGCCAGCCTCTGAAAGGCGGCGTAGGGCATCAGGATGGCGGCGGCGAGGGTGTTGGTCAGGCTGACCTTCAGCAAGGCCGCCGACGCCGCATCCGGGGCGCGCGCCGCCTCGACCATGGCGGTCAGCTCGGTCTCATGCTCGGCCAGCGCCAGCTGATAGGCGATGGCGAAGGCCCGCGACGAGGGATCGAGCGTTTCGGACAGCAGCAGCCGGCGGCGGTGCGGATCGAACCGGCGCGTCCATTCCACCATGACCTCGGCGGGCATGACCTTGACGGTCAGATTGTGGCGCTGCGCCAGCCGCGCACGCGCCAGGGCCTCGCACCCCTCGCCGGTCATGGTCGGGTCCAGCGAGGCGTGCAGGGTCTCGCCCAGACCGTCCAGTGCGGGGAAATAGTTGGACCGGGCCTGGATCCAGTCGCGCACCCAGTCCGAAGGGGAGGGGCCTTCCCCGGCCGAGCCCTCGATGAGGGCCGCGCGGGCCCGGTCCCTCTGTTCGGCAAAGGCCCGGTACAGCCGCAGCAGCGCCTCGGCCGCCCCGGGGGCTTCCTCGGTCAGGGTCAGCAGTTCGTGGCGCGGCGTGTCCAGCCCCTGGAACAGGGGGTCGGCCAGAACCTCGGTCAGCTCTGCCTCACCGGCCCGCCCGGCCTGACCGAGCGCCCGCAGGTCGACGTCATAGGTCTCGGCCAACCGCAGCAGCAGCTGCGCTGTCACCGGCCGCTGGTTCCGCTCGATATGGTTCAGGTAGCTGGGCGAGACCCCCAGATCCCCCGCCATTGCGGTCTGGGTCAGGCCCCGCTCGCGTCTCAGCCGCTTGAGCCGGGCCCCCAGGAACAGCTTGCGATCGGCGGTCGTGTCCATGTCCGCTCCTTCGGCCGAAGGCCATCCGATCCATCCGTCCCGACGGCTGGCGGTTCATCACGGCGACCACAGCGAAAGCCACGGCGGCCACGGCGAGGCCGAGGTGTTGATCCATCGACGTTCCCGTCGTGCTCGCTGTGAACCCGCTGGGCTCGCCGTGATGAACCGCCTTCGGCGATACAAAAGGAACTGTGTCACAACATGACTGAATTGCCAAGGTCACATTATGACAAGCTGACATCGAAGAGCGCGGCCAATCTGTATCAAATCCGACAGGCGCGTGGTCTCTAGGCGCACCGGACAACAACAGTCCGCCCGCATCGACCCGAGAGCTCCCCATGACGACCTTCGCCGACCTCGTTCCCGCCCCCGCCGGCCGCTTTGACGGCATCGAGCGCCCCTACACGCCCGAGGACGTCCTGCGCCTGCGCGGTTCGGTGCCGATCACCCACACCCTGGCCGAGCGCGGTGCCAACCGCCTGTGGGAGCTGCTGCATTCGGAGCCCTACATCAACGCCCTGGGTGCCGTGACCGGCAACCAGGCCATGCAGATGGTCCGCGCCGGCCTGAAGGCCATCTATCTGTCGGGCTGGCAGGTCGCCGCCGACGCCAACACCGCCGGGGCCATGTATCCGGACCAGTCGCTGTATCCGGCCAACGCCGCGCCAGAGCTGTGCCGCCGCATCAACCGCACCCTGCAGCGCGCCGACCAGATCGAGCATGCCGAGGGCGGGGCCAAGCGCGACTGGTTCGTGCCGATCGTCGCCGACGCCGAGGCCGGCTTCGGCGGCCCGCTGAACAGCTTCGAGATCATGAAGGCCTTCATCGAGGCGGGGGCCGCCGGCGTCCACTTCGAGGACCAGCTGGCCTCCGAGAAGAAGTGCGGTCACCTGGGCGGCAAGGTCCTGATCCCGACCCAGGCCCATGAGCGCAACCTGATCGCCGCGCGCCTCGCCGCCGACGTCATGGGTGCCCCGACCATTACGGTCGCCCGCACCGACGCCGAGAGCGCCCAGCTGATCACGTCGGACATCGACGAGCGCGACCAGCCCTTCATCGACCGCGACAACCGCACGCCCGAGGGCTTCTTCCGCCTGAAGGAAGGCACGGGCCTGGAGCACTGCATCGCGCGCGGCCTGTCCTACGCCAAGATCGCCGACCTCCTGTGGTGGGAGACGTCGCACCCCGACCTGGACGATGCGAAGACGTTCGCCGAGGCGATCCAGAAGCAGTATCCGGGCAAGCTGATGGCCTACAACTGCTCGCCGTCGTTCAACTGGAAAGCCAAGCTGGACGACGCCACGATCGCGAAGTTCCAGCGCGAGCTGGGGGCCATGGGCTACAAGTTCCAGTTCGTGACCCTGGCCGGCTTCCACAGCCTGAACAATTCGATGTTCGAGCTGGCCGACGGCTACCGCGACCGCGGCATGGCGGCCTATTCCGAGCTGCAGCAGCGCGAGTTCGCCAACGAGGCCATCGGCTACACCGCCACGCGCCACCAGCGCGAGGTCGGCACCGGATACTTCGACCAGGTGGCCACCGTCATCTCGAACGGCACGTCCTCAACGACGGCGCTGAAGGACTCGACCGAAACCGCCCAGTTCGCGGCCTAAGACAGATCAGGAGAGACCCCATGGAACCGATCAGCCGCCCCCAGGCCATCATCGACTTCTGCCTCGCCCCGCTCAACCTGGATCCCGGCTCCGAGGCCGAGGGTGAGGTCCGGCGTCGCCTGGAACATGTCATCAAGACCTTCCAGGCCAAGGCGGCGACGCCTGCACCCCTGAGCGTCGACTTCTCCAAGATGCCGAGCCAGGTCATCAACGAAGCTGCGCACGGCTACGAATAGGACTTCCCCCGAAGGGGTCAGGCGGCGAGGGCGCGACCCTCGCCGCCGAGTTCTCCCACCAGGGCGAGCAGCTCGGCGGCGTCGAATGGCTTGGCAAGATGCCGGTCCGCTCCGGCCGCCTGACCCGCCGCAATATGATCGGGCAGGGCATTCGCCGTCAGCATGACGATCGGCGTGCGCTTCGCTCCCGCCGCGGCCTCGTGCAGGCGCACCTCGCGGACGGCGGTCAGACCGTCCATGACCGGCATCTGCATGTCCATCAGGATCAGGTCAAAGGCCTGCTCCTTGACGGCCGCCAGGGCCTCCGCCCCGTCCTCGACCGATGTCAGATCGACGGCGGCGGCCGACAGGATCAGCTCAACCACCTTGCGATTGGTCGGATGATCGTCAGCGATCAGCACTCTCGTCCGTCGCGCGCCGGGCTCGGCCGGGGCATTGACGGCCACGGCCTGTGCGACCGGCCGCTCGGCCGGAACCATCGGCAGGGTCAGGATGAAGGCCGAGCCGCCGCCCGGCTCGCTCTCGCAGTCCAGTGATCCGCCCAGCATGTCCGCCAGCTGGCGGCAGATGGCCAGACCCAGGCCCGTCCCGCCAAACCGGCGCGTGATCGTCCCGTCGGCCTGTTCGAAGCGGGTGAACAGCCGGGCCTTGGCCGCGGCATCGAAGCCGACGCCGGTGTCCTCGACCGTGAATCGCAGCACACGGGCCCCGTCGGCGCCATGCCCGACCGAGGCCGTCAGACTGACGAAGCCGTTCGAGGTGAACTTGACCGCGTTCGACACCAGGTTGGTCAGCACCTGCTTCAGGCGCACAACGTCGCCCCGCACCCAGACGGCGGCCTCCGGATCGATCTCGACGAAGAACTGCAGGCCCTTCTCCTGGGCCGGAGCGCCGTACAGCTGGGCCGCCTCATGAATGGCGCGACCCAGATCGAACGGCTCGTCCGCGATCTGCAGCCGACCGGACTCGACCCGGGCCAGATCCAGGATGTCGCTCAGCAGGGTCTTCAGCGTTTCGCCCGACGACTGGATCAGGTCCAGCATCTCGCGCTGACCCGGATTGAGGTCCGTCCTGGCGAGGGCCTGGGTCAGGCCAATCACGCCGTTGAGGGGGGTGCGGATCTCGTGGCTCATATTGGCGAGGAACTCGGACTTGGCCCGGTTCGCCTGCTCGGCCGCGTCCCTGGCTTCGGCCAGGGCCTGGGCGGAGCGCTTCATTTCGGTGATGTCGGTGACGACGCTGACGATCCCGCCCAGCGCGGTTCTGCGATCCTCGACCCTGAGCCATCGATCCCCGGCCATCCGGTGCTCGGCGCTGTTCGAAAGACACCGACGCTCGACCAGTCGTTCCGCCATCCAGTCCGTTTCGCGGCCCTCGGCTTCCGGGAACAGGTTTCGCTCAAGGCCGATCTGCAGCAGGTCGCGGAACCTCACGCCCACATCCAGCCCATCCGCCAGTCCGGGATTCATCTCCGCGTACCGGGCGTTCCACACGATCAGCCGGTCATCGGCGTCAAAGAGGCCCAGTCCATCGGGCATGGTGTCGACAGCTTCGCGCAGCCGGTTCAGGGAGTTGGAGCGGCCCCACAGACCCAGCGCCGTGATGGCCCCGGCGCTCGCCACGATCAGCGTGGCTCCGCTGACGACCCATATCAACAGTCCCAGCTCAGAGACCGCCCCGGCTGGCAGCACCGCGGTCGGGTCCGGAACGATCGTCACCGACGACATGGAACCGAAGTGCAGGGCGCAGACGCTGAGGGTCGCAAAGACCGCATTGGCGGGGGTTCGCCACGCGCTTTCCTTCCTGGCCCAGAGCACGGTGCACAGTGCCAGACCCAGACTGGCCAGGACCGCAGTCGCGGCGCCCGCCACGCTCCATGTCAGCACCGCCCCCTCGATCCGGACCGCCGACATGCCGACGAAATGCATGGCCGCGACGCTGGACGCCGCCACCAGGGCCACCAGAGCCCGCGTCAGGCGCGCCGTCCCGGCCAGTGCGAGCGTCGTCCCCAGGATCAGTCCGACGATGACAATGCCGAGCGAGGCCATCGTCTCGCCGACCGTATAGTACAGCCGACCGGTGACGTTATGGCCCAGCATACCGATGAAATGGGTCGCCCAGACGCCAAGTCCGCCGAGGAAACCCGCCATGGCGCTGATCGTGAACCGCCTCCGGCCGGCCGAGGCGATCGCCATTCGCACAAGGGTGATGGAGGTCGCCATGGCCGTCAGGCAAACGGCGGCCGCCAGAAGCGTCAGCCGCCAGTCATGCTGGACCGTCAGGCAATCGATTAGCCAGTCCAAAGGTGCCTCCCCCCGAAAATCCAGGCCACCTTGGCCGCAAGAAGTAAAAAAAGCGGTCCCAAACCGTAAAGGGCACAGACCGCAAGCGGCTTCCGTCATGGTGCCGCCGTGCACCGGTGCTAGTTGTTCCGAATCAGGAGGACCCAGGTCCTCCGCCCCGGACACCTGATGCCCTATTCGGACTCACCCTCGCCGGTGGCCCCTCCGGCCACCTCCCGGCTCTGGACGGCGAGCACCACAGGTGCCGTGGCCGTGGTGATCATGCTGCTGCTCGCCGCGGTCCGGCCGGACACGGCCGTCTGGCTGCTGGCAGGCGCCGCCGTCGTCGCCTTGGTCACCTGGCTCGGCAGCCGGCCGTCGGACATCGCACAGGGCAGTCCCGGCCTGGCCGCGACGGTCGCCCTGACCCCGCCTGACGCCGTCGATGCCCGCCTGCTGGACGCCGTATTCGAGGCGCTGGACGATCCGGTCATGATCATCGCGGGCGGGGAAGCCGATGACATCGCCGGCCGGCGCATCGTCCTCGCGAACCGGGCAGCGCGCGAGCTTCTGCGAATTCCGCGCGACGGGACCCTGCTGGTCTCGGCGATGCGTGATCCGGGCGTTCTGGAGGCCGTCGACGAGGCGCTCTTCGGTGGGCTCAGCCGCACCACGGACTATACGGCGGCCGGCGCGCGCGAGCGCCACTGGAAGGCCTGGGTCCGGCCGCTTGCCACACCCCCCGGGGGCGGGCGGACCGCGATCCTGGGCCTGAGAGACGAAACCGATGTGCGGCGCATGGAGTTGATGCGCGTGGATTTCCTCGCCAACGCCAGCCACGAGTTGCGGACTCCCCTGGCCTCGCTGAGCGGCTTCATAGAGACGCTGAAGGGACATGCCCGTGACGACAGTGTCGCCCGCGACCGCTTCCTCGATATCATGGCGGCCCAGGCGAACCGGATGAGCCGCCTGGTTGCGGACCTCCTGTCGCTCAGCCGTATCGAGCTCAACGAACATATTCCGCCCTCGGGCCGGGTCGATGTCGCGCGCGCCGCCGCCGACGTTGTCGACGCGATCAGCGTGCTGTCGCAGGAAAAGGGTGTGACCGTTCTCCTCGATATTCCGTCCGGCGAGGCCCGTATCACCGGGGACCGCGACGAGATCCTCCAGGTGATCCAGAACCTCACCGACAATGCGATCAAGTATTCGCCCGTTGGCGGGATGGTCGAACTGACGGTCCGCGCCGACCTCGACGCCGAGGCTGCGTCCGCCTCCCGCCTGCCCGGCGCGACCCGGCTGTCGCTGCTGACGCCGGACCGCGATACCGCCGCCCGGTACGTGGCCGTGGCCGTGCGTGACTACGGCCCGGGCATGGCGCGCGAACATCTGCCCAGGCTTACCGAGCGCTTCTATCGCGTCGAGGGCCAGAAGAGCGGTGACCGTCCGGGCACGGGGCTCGGCCTGGCCATCGTCAAACACATCGTCAATCGCCATCGCGGTGGCCTGACGGTCGAAAGCACGCCGGGTGAGGGCACGACGCTGGTCGCCTACTTCCCCCATCCTGCCGCCGGTTCCGGCGGCGATACGCCTGCGTGACGGCTCCACGACGGCTCCGGCCACCTGTGTTGCATAACTGTCATGGAACCGTCCTAATCCGCTGACCATCCAAGGGCAGTTTCCGCGTCGAGACGGGCCGATGATCGGCGCGCCCTCTGATTCCGGCGCGTATCGCTAGGGGCCTGATGATCTGGTTTCTGATTCCTGTGGTCGCCGTTCTGGCCATCGCCGCCTATGTGGCGGGCCTTGCCGTGGCCAAACACCGGGGTGCCGGCGCGGCCAAGGCGCATTCCCGACCTGAACAGCACGGCTATTTCGCCCTGATCCGGGTCGCAGCTCCTGCGCTGGCCATCATCATCCTGGCCGGCATCTTCTCCGGACCGGTCGCCCAGAACCTCGTCGCGGCCGGAGTTCCGGACGTGGTGCAGGAGATGGAGCCGTTCCGGCGCGACGCCTTTCTGAACGACGCCCGCCTGCTGGGACAGGGAGAGCGACCCTTTCAGACATGGACCGGGCCGCTCGGCGAGGCGCTGGAGTCCGAGGCCGCCCGCTCTGCCGCCATTCAGCGCACCCTGCTGTGGGGCGGCATCGCCGGGGCCCTGCTGGCCGCCGTGCTGGGCGGTCTCCTTGCCTTCGCCCAGATCAGTCCGACCCTCCGGGCGCGCAATCGCGTCGAGGGCTGGATCGGTGGCCTGCTGTTCGCCTGTTCGGTGGTGGCCATCCTCACGACGGTCGGGATCGTCTTCTCGCTTGTGTTCGATGCGGTGCGCTTCTTCGAGCGTGTGCCGATCACCGAGTTCCTGTTCGGCACCCAGTGGAGCCCCCAGACCGCGATCCGGGCCGATCAGGTCGGCTCGACGGGGGCGTTCGGGGCCGTTCCCCTGTTCGCAGGCACCTTCCTGATCATGCTGATCGCCATGACCGTCGCCGCGCCGATCGGTCTGTTCTCGGCGATCTACCTGTCCGAGTATGCCGGGCCCATCACGCGCGGCGTGGTCAAGCCGCTGCTCGAGATTCTCGCCGGGGTGCCCACTGTGGTCTACGGCTTCTTCGCCGCCCTGACCGTCGGCCCGGCCTTCCGTGAGGCGTTCAACGGGCTGGGTGCCCTGATGGTCGGCGGACCGCTGGACGGGCTCGGGCAATATCTGATGCTGGTGCAGAACCAGATGGCGCTGGTGGCCGGGGCGGTCATGGGCATCATGCTGATCCCTTTCGTCAGCTCGCTGTCCGACGACATCATCAATGCCGTGCCCCAGTCGCTGCGCGACGGGTCCTACGCCATGGGCGCGACCAAGTCCGAGACCGTCGGCCGGGTTCTCCTGCCCGCCGCCCTTCCGGGCATCGCCGGGGCATTGCTTCTGGCGGTGTCGCGCGCCATCGGCGAGACCATGATCGTGACCATGGCGGCGGGCCTGGCCGCCAATCTGACCCTCAACCCGCTCGACACCGTCACCACCGTCACGGTGCAGATCGTGACCCTGCTGACCGGTGACCAGGAGTTCGACAGCGCCAAGACCCTGGCCGCCTTCGGCCTCGGTCTGACCCTGTTCATCGTCACCCTGCTGCTCAACATCGTGGCCCAGCGCATCGTCCAGACGTATCGGGAACAATATGACTGACGCCGCCGCCGATCCCAGGTCGGGCCGGGCGGCCCGCAACGGCGCGCTTCAGCGTGGCCTCAAGAAGCGCTACGCCCGCGAGGCGCGCTTCCGCTTCTATGGCCTGTTGGCCATCGCCATCGCCCTCGGCTTCCTGTTCCTGCTGCTGGGCCGGATCATTGAACAGGGTCACACGGCCTTCACCGAAAACCAGATCACCGTGCCGGTCTATATGGATCCGGCGCGCATCGACCGGGACTATCCGCAAGGCACCAACTTCCAGCTTCTGGTCGCCGAGCAACAGCTGGTCCGTCTGGGGGTCGTCGACGATGCCCAGGGCACCCAGGCCACCGCCTACCGCACCCTGCTGTCGTCCGAGCTCAAGTTCCGCGCTGCCGACCTGGTGCGCCGCGATCCCTCGGTCATAGGCCGGACGGTCGAGATCACGGCACCGGTCTCGGACGAGGCGGACCTCTACTACAAGGGCAAGATCACCCGTGACGAAGCCGCGGCCCTGCGCCGTGTCAGCGATCAGCAGATGGCCTGGCTGGATGAGCTGAAACGCGACGGTGCGGTCAGGTCGGGTTTCAACACCCTGCTGTTCACCCAGGGAGACTCGACCGAGCCCGAACTGGCCGGGGTTCTGGGGGCCGTGATCGGTTCGGCCCTGATGCTGCTGGTCACGGCGCTGATTGCCATCCCGCTGGGTGTCGGTGCGGCCGTGTATCTGGAGGAGTTCGCGAGGAAGGGCCGGATCACCGACCTGATCGAGGTCAACATCAACAATCTCGCGGCCGTTCCGTCGATCGTCTACGGCCTGCTCGGCCTTGCCCTGTTCATCAATTTCGCCCATCTGCCGCGATCCTCGCCCCTCGTTGGCGGGCTGGTGCTGGCCCTGATGGCGTTGCCGACCATCATCATCGCGACCCGCTCGTCGCTGAAGGCCGTGCCTCCGTCGATCCGTGAGGCGGCTCTGGCCATGGGCGCCAGCCGGACCCAGACAGTGTTCCACCACGTCCTGCCGCTCGCCATGCCGGGTGTCATGACCGGGACCATCATCTCCATGGCCCATGCGCTGGGCGAGACCGCGCCGCTTCTGCTGATCGGCATGGTCAGCTTCGTGCCGGGGATTCCCGGGGCGATCAACGAACCGGCCGGGGCGCTGCCGTCGCTGGTCTATATCTGGGAAAACGCATCCGAGCTGGCCTTCCATGAGCGGACGGCCGCGGCGATCCTCGTTCTCCTCACCTTCATGATCGTCATGAACGCCGCCGCGATCCTGCTGCGCCGGCGCTTCGAACGCCGGTGGTAAACTCCATGAAAATCCCCTTCTTCCGCAGCCCCGACGGACGCGAGGGCGGCGGTCCCGCCGACCCGACCGAGACCCCGCCCGTGGGCGGCCAGGTCCTGTCCGGAGCCGCGGCCGACACAGACGCCCGCGACGAGACTGTGCTGCCGACCGAACGCCCGGCCACGACCGGCGAACGGGTCTCGAGCCAGACCGTCACGCCGGCGACCGGTCCGGTCGGCCCGACCAAGATCGCCGCCCGCGACGTTTCGGTCTTCTACGGCGAAAAGCAGGCCCTGTTCGACGTCAGTCTGGACATTCCCGACAAGACCGTGACCGCGTTCATCGGTCCGTCGGGCTGTGGCAAGTCGACCTTCCTGCGGTGCATGAACCGCATGAACGACACCATCCAGGGCGCGAAGGTCACCGGTCACATCCTGATGGACGGCGACGACATCAACGCCCGCTCGGTCGATCCGGTGCTGCTGCGGGCCCAGGTCGGGATGGTGTTCCAGAAGCCGAATCCCTTCCCCAAGACCATCTACGAGAACGTCGCCTATGGCCCCCGCATCCACGGGCTGACCTCCTCGAAGGCTGAGATGGATGGCGTTGTCGAGGTCTCGCTGAAGCGCGCCGGTCTGTGGGACGAGGTCGCCGACCGCCTGCATTCGGCCGGCACCGGCCTGTCGGGCGGACAGCAGCAACGCCTTGTCATCGCGCGCGCGATCGCCGTGAATCCTGAAGTCATTCTGATGGATGAGCCCTGCTCGGCTCTGGATCCCATTGCCACGGCCAAGATCGAGGAGCTGATCGACGAGCTGCGTGAGCAGTACTGCATCGTCATCGTCACCCACTCCATGGCCCAGGCCGCGCGGGTCAGCCAGCGCACGGCCTTCTTCCACCTCGGCCGGCTGGTCGAGCACGGCAACACCGAGGAAATCTTCACGAATCCCCGAGAAAAGCGCACGCTCGACTACATCACCGGCCGGTTCGGCTAAGGGCGTTGATGAACCAGCATACGGTCAAGGCTTACGGCGACGAACTGAATCAGCTGACGGCGGAGGTCGCCCGCATGGGCGGTCTGGCCGAGGCCCAGGTCGCCGACGCGGTCGAGAGCGTGGCCCGCCGCGACATCGCGCTCGCTCGCGCCGTGGTCGAGCGCGATTCCAAGCTCGACGCCATGCACCGCGACATCGAGAAGAAGGCCATCCGCCTGATCGCCCTGCGCCAGCCCGTGGCCTCGGACCTGAGGAAGACCCTGTCGGCCATGAAGCTGTCGGTCGATCTGGAGCGGACCGGCGACCTGGCCAAGAACATCGCCAAGCGGGCCCTGTCGCTGGCCGAGACCGAGCCGATGCAACCCCTGACCCGCTCCATCGAGCGGATGGGCAAGCTTGTGTCGATGCGGCTGCGCGACGTGCTGGACGCCTACACGGCGTCCGAGATCGACCGGGCCATGGCGGTCTGGGCCTCGGACGACGAGGTCGATGAGCACTACAACGCCCTGTTCCGCGAACTGCTGACCTACATGATGGGCGACCCGCGCACGATCAGCGCCTGCACCCATCTGCTGTTCATGGCCAAGAACCTGGAACGGATCGGCGACCACGCGACCAACATCGCGGAGGTCATCCACTATGAGATCACCGGCGACGAGATGACCGGCGAGCGTCCGCGCTGGACGCCTTCGCCGGGCGACTGGGACGCCGATACCGGGCACATGCCCATGCCGCCGCCGATGACCTGACGGAGAGTTCTGAGTGCAGCCCTATATCCTGGTGATGGAAGACGAGGACGCCCTGGCGACCCTGCTGCAGTACAATCTGGAAAAGGAAGGCTACGACGTCGTCGTCGCCGCCGACGGGGAGGAGGGCCTGGTCCAGATCGACGAGCGTCAGCCGGACCTTGTGCTGCTGGACTGGATGCTTCCAAAGGTCTCCGGCATCGAGGTTTGCCGCCGCATCCGGGGCCGTCCCGAGACGCGCAACCTGCCGATCATCATGCTGACGGCCCGGGGCGAGGAGAGTGACCGCGTTCGCGGTCTTGACACCGGTGCCGACGACTATCTGACCAAGCCGTTCTCGATGACCGAGCTGATTGCCCGCATCCGCGCCGTCCTGCGCCGCATCCGCCCGGGTCTGGCCGACGATCGCGTGGGTCATGGCGACATCCTGATCGACCGCGTCGCCCACCGGGTGAAGCGTGCCGGCAAGGAGGTCCACCTCGGCCCCACCGAGTTCCGCCTGCTGGACCATTTCATGCGCCACCCCGGCCGGGTGTTCAGCCGCGAACAGCTGCTGGACGCCGTCTGGGGCAGTGACGTCTACGTCGAGGCCCGCACGGTCGACGTCCACGTCGGCCGGCTTCGCAAGGCCCTGAACGTCGACGAAAGCGCCAACCCGATCCGTACCGTCCGCTCGGCCGGCTACTCGCTGGATCTGCAGGGCTAGCCTGACGCGGCAGCCGTTCCCTCCGGGCGGTCCGGAGGGAACGGCCGTGATCGCCACCTCTCGTGTCAGCGGAACGTCTGGCTGCGGGCGGTTCCGCGCATGAAGCCCAGGATGGCACCGTTGTCGATCCGCAGCCGGTTGTTGGCGGCGTTGGAATCGTCGTTGCAGGCATTGCCGTCGATGACGATGTCGGGATCGTAGCCGATCGAGACATCGACGTGGCCGCCGAACTCGAAGTCGTCGAAGGCGTTCGCGATCATGGGTGAGGCGAAGCGCGCCATGACCGCACCGGGTGCTGCCCGGCCGGCCACCGCCTGATGGTGGGTGAACTCGCCGCCCGTGTTGGCGTTGCGGGCGACCAGTTGAACGCCTTGTTGACCGGGTGCGGAGGCCCAGGCGCTGCGACCCAGGTTGGCGACCTCATAGCTGATGCGGACCTGGCCGGGGCGGCTGCCCTTGGTCAGGGTGACAGTGCGGATGGCCGGATCGACCTGACACGTCAGCGGCAGGGGGCGGAACGCCTCGGGGGTTCCGAAGCCCGGCGGGAGTTGCCGGTTCGGGGCGATCTGCGCCCCCGCCGGAAGGCGGATCTGTGCTTCTGCGGTGACGGAGACGATGCATGCGACGGCGCATACGGCGCCCAGGGCGGTGATCTTCATGGCGGTAGCTCCCTTCGGGTCCTGATTGGCCCGGGGTCAGGAGTAACCAGCGTTCGATGAACGCTGTCGGTGCGGCGTGTTGTGGCCGGTTCATGTTGCCAATGAGGCGGCGGAGTGGCCCGGTCGGTGCGCGCGATCACGGCGGAGGGGAGAGAGCCGCCTACTCCTGACCCGGGATCGGCCGCATCGGCGTCGTATCGTTCGACCGCAGTCCGGGATTGCCGACCGTGGTCGCCCCCTGACGCAGGGCCGGGTCCAGATGGGCACCCGCACAGCCGGCTCCCAGGTTCGAACCCGGACAATCGCCCGGTCCGACGACCCCGATTCCACCGGAAAGCGGTCTGCGCCGCGCCTCGTACTGGGCCAGGGCCTGCGCGCCGTCCCGCGCGAACCCGGCGTCTCGCCGCGTTTCCGAGGCGTTCAGCGTGCGCGGCCCCAGCGGCCCGGCGCGACCGGCGGCTTCGTTGAATCGCTCGTCGCACAGGGCCTGCTCACCGGCACTCAGCCGACCGTCCATGATGCGGCAGCCCCCGGCCCCGGTGCGCAGGGACCGTCCTACGGCCGCACCGAGGCTTTCACCCGTCACGCGCCAGGCGTCGGCGGGCGCGGGTGGCGATCCGGGCGGAGCCGCTCCCGCCGTGCGAGGCGAGGGCGGGCCGGGTGCCTCTTCATCATCGTCGAGATCCGGTGTTCGCTCGGCGAGCGCCCGTGTCGAGACGATCGGCGCGGCGTTCTCGGCGGGCGCGCGGGCGAAGGCGGGTGTCCGCGCCGTCTCACCGGCCAGCAGCGGGCGGGGTTCCAGTTCGAGGAAGACCGGTGGGACCTCGGGGTCGATCAGCGGCAGCTCCCCCGTCTGGAACAGCCCCAGCGCCATGGGGGTCAAGACGAGGGCATGGAGTGCCAGCGACGCGGTCACGACAAGCGCGCGCCGGCGTCCGGCGGGTCCGGCGAGGCGGCTCATCTTCGCGATACTGAACGCCGCGTCCGCCACGCATCCTCCCCGTCGGCCGAACCAAGCTGGCGGGCGACCATGGCCGGATCAGGGCGGGGTCAACCGATACGCGTCCAGGGCTCGAGCGGTCGCACCGTGGCGCAGGCGGGGGTGCCGTCTCTGCCGCGCCCCGGTAGCCTGGCCTCGAGGACCGAGCCGGGCCGGATCAGGTCTGGCGCAATGTCGTGGACGTCAATCTTGGCGCGACGGCTGATGCGCTGTCCAACCGCGTCGGTCTGTCCGGCCTGGCCGGCGATGGCGATGTAGACGAACCGTCGCTCCTTGCCCTCACGCCGCACGAAAGGCCCCGCGAGCCTGCCGTCCGGGCGCAGGGTCACCGGCACATCGAACGACAGGGGCGCTCCACCCGCCACCCGGATGTCGACCGGGACGTTCCCGGGGTCCTGCAGGCTGTAGTGCAGGCCCGCCACGGGATCGACGATGGTCAGGCGCAAGGTCAGTGCGTCAGTCATGCGTCACCTTGTGTGCTCCGCGATGCCAGCGGACGAACGGCAGGGGGCGGTCGGGGTTCGACAGCCGTTCCGATACCTCGCCCAGCACAAAGCGGGTGATGGCCGGCAGGTCGAGCGCCCCGGCCTGCGCCAGCGGCAACCAGGCGATCTCGTCCAGCTCGCCCGATCCGGCGGTCGGCTCGGGGGCCATCAGGGCCTCCGCGTCGGCCAGGAAAAACCGGGCGTCGAAGCGCCGCGTCCGCCCCGGCGGGGTAATCGCGCGCGCCACATAGGTCAGGGCGGCCAGATCGGGCAGGGCCCCCGCCTGCCGGAACTCCCGCCAAGGCCCGGCGACCGACGCGGGCGGTGCCGCCTCCCCGACGATCAGGCCGGTCTCCTCGAACGTCTCGCGCACGGCGGTCAGGCACAGGGCCCGCGCCCGGCGCGGATCGACCTCGGCCTCCAGACGCTCCCGCGTTGTCCCGCCTGGCTCGCTGCCCGCCGCCGCGTTGAAATCTGCCCGGTCGATCCGGCCGCCGGGGAAGACCCACTTGGACGCCATGAACACATGCCCCGGAGCGCGCTGCCCCATCAGCACCTCGGGCCGCTGTCGCCGTCTCACCAGGATCAGGGTCGCGGCGTCCCGGGGTCTTTGCCGCACGCCGGGCCGCGCCGGGGCATCGGCCAGGTCCTGGGCGGCGTCGAAAGGTTCCGTCGGGCGCTTCACCCGTCTGAGCTAGTCGCTTTCCGCGCGTCGCCCAAGGGCGTAGAGGGCGCGACCGGTGTTCTTCCGAAGGCTGGCTCATGCTCGCTTCGACATCTGCGCTCCTGATCGCCGCCACGGGTGTCGGCCTGTCCGTTCTCTCCGTGCTGATCCTGTCGGCGCCGGGGAGGGCGCTTGAAGCGCTGTCCCGGTTCGGTTCAACGCCGGCCATCCATTTCGGCGAGCTCTCGCTCCGGACCGCAATCGGGCTGATCTTCGTGGCCGGTGCGCCGGCGACGCGTCACCCGTCGGTCGTGGCTGTGATCGGTGGCTTCCTGATCGCCAGCGCCATTGTGCTGATGCTTCTGCCCCGCCGCTGGCACGCCCGTTATTCAGGGTGGTGGGCGGCGCGCATCCCGGCCCGGGCTGTTCGCCTGCTGGCGCCGATCTCCCTGCTCGCAGGCGTTGCGCTGGTCTGGGTCGCTGCGTGACCCCGGCTCAGCCCGGGACCTTGCCGATCCGGATCAGCGCCCCGCTCGGATCGCTGACCGAGACCTCAAAGATCCCGGCCCCGGCGCACGACCGCTGACGAAGGGCAGATCAGCCGCCTTCGGCTTCGGTCTCGCCACCCTCGCCCACGGCAATCGCGGCGATCCGGGCTTCGAGCGCCTGGCGGACTTCGGGTGAGCAGTCGCTGGTCGGGGGCGCGGCGTCGGCCGGGGTGGCCGCTGCGGGTGTAACGATCAGATCCTCGACCAGGCTCTCGGCGGCGGCGCGCAGCGGCGCTTCTTCGATCCCCGCGACGGCGGTCTGGGCCAGACGGGTCGCGTCAACGTCCTGCCAGCCACACGTCGCGGCGGCCTGGCGCAGCGTCTGGGCGGCACGGATGCCCTGAACAATCTCGGGGTTGCTGGCCTCCAGAGCAGCGATTGCGGCGTTGCGACCGGCCGTTTCCAGATCGACTTCGCCGCAGGCGGACACGGTCAGGGCCGCGATTGCCGACAAGGCCAGAGCGAGACGAGGCATGGCGATCACTCCGGTCGGTGTACAGGCTGGACTTAAGGCGTCACCGGCGGTGCGGAAAGCGTGACAGATCGCCCTCGGGGCTGACTCATTGAGGGGTCGGCGACGGATCAGCGCCGCTTGCCCTTTCGAACGCCCTTCAAGCCGCCGGACGGCCGGCCACCCTTCGGTGGCTTGGGCCCGCCTGGCCGCCCCTTGCCGCGCGAAGGACGGTCGTCTCCGCCTCGGCCTCGCAGTCCCAGCCGAGGGGCCACGGCATTCGGATCACGGGGCTCGGGGTCCGACAGCATCTCGAACAGAAGCCCACCGGTGATCGGCGTGGCCTCCTTCAGCTTGACCTCGACCATGCGGCCCAGGGTGTAGCGCTGGCCGGACCGCTCGCCGACCAGGGCATGGGCGCGGTCGTCATGGGTGAAGTATTCGTTGCCCAGCGAGCTGACGGGCACCAGCCCGTCCGCCCCCGTCTCGTCCAGCCGGACGAACAGGCCGAACCGGGTCACGCCGGTGATGCGTCCGGTAAAGGTCGCGCCGACCCGGTCCTGCAGGAAGGCGGCGATGTAGCGGTCCATGGCGTCGCGCTCTGCGGCCATGGAGCGGCGCTCGGTCTGGGTGACCTGATCGGCGATGGCCGCCAGCTCCGCGATCTCGCGATCAGTCAGGCCGTCCGGGCCGAGGTTCAGGGCGCGGATCAGACCGCGGTGGACGATCAGGTCGGAATAGCGCCGGATCGGGGAGGTGAAGTGGGCGTAGCGGTCCAGGTTGAGCCCGAAGTGGCCGACGTTGTCGGGGCTGTAGATGGCCTGCATCTGGCTGCGCAGGACGACCTCGTTGACAACCTCGGCGTGGGGGCCGTCGCGGGTCTCGTCCAGCAGCTTGTTGAACCGTTTGGTGGTCGGGGCCTCGCCCTTGTTCCACGGCTTGCCGATCGTCGACAGGAAATCGGCGAGGTTGAAGACCTTCTCCTGGCTGGGCGTGTCGTGAACGCGGAAGATCAGGGGCGTCTTCTTCGCCTCCAGCGTCTCGGCGGCACAGACATTGGCCTGGACCATCATCTCCTCGATCAGGCGGTGGGCCTCCAGCGACACGCGCTTTTCGATCGAGGCGATGCCGCCGTCGGGCGACATGCGGATGCGGCGCTCGGCGCTGTCGATCTGCAGGGGCGCGCGCTTCAGCCGGCCCTTCAGCATCGTGCGGTAGGCGTTCCACAGCGGATACAGGATGGCGTCCATGATCGGGCCGGTGGTGTCGTCGGTGCCGCCGCCGTTCTCGACCCCGTCGATCGCCGCCTGCGCCTGCTCGTAGCTGAGCTTGGCGTGGCTGCGCATCAGGCCGCGGTGGAATCTGTGGGCAAGCTTTCGGCCGTCCCTGTCGAACACCATGCGGACCGCGAGGGTGGCGCGGTTCTCGCCCTGCTTCAGGCTGCACAGGCCGTTGGACAGCCGCTCGGGCAGCATCGGCTCGACGCGGTCGGGGAAGTAGGTGGAGTTGCCCTTGGCCCGCGCCTCGCGGTCCAGACTGGTGTTTGGGCGGACGTAGGCGGCGACGTCGGCGATGGCGACCCAGACGATCCAGCCGCCCTCATTCCTCGGGTCGTCGTCGCGCTGGGCATAGACGGCGTCGTCGTGGTCGCGGGCGTCGGCCGGGTCGATGGTGACGAAGGGGATATCCCTCAGATCATCGCGGCCCTTGAGCGTCGGCAGGTCCTGATTCTCGGCTTCCTGCTCGACCGCCTCGGAAAAGCCCATGGGCACGCCGTGGGTATGGATGGCGATCAGGGAGGCGGCGCGCGGATCGTCCTCGCGGCCGATGGTCTCCAGGATCTTGCCGCGCTTGGGGCCGTACCTCTGGTCGCCCTTCTCGATGGCCGCGAGCACCAGATCGCCGTCGCGCAGGTCGGTGGCCTGGACGGCGGGCACGATCAGGACGTCCTTGGAGCGGCGGTCGACGGGCTCGACCCGGGTCTCGCGCGCCGACTTGCGGATCACGCCGAGGATGCGGCTGGATGCCGTGTCCAGCTTCTTGATCAGCCGGGCTTCCCAGCCGTTCGGGCCGTGTTCGAACCTGGCCAGGACGCGGTCGCCGAGGCCGGGGGCGGGGCCGGGTTTGCCCTTGTCCGGGATCAGCAGGGCCTTGGGCGCGTCGGCCGAGGCCTCCACCAGGCGGACATACAGTTCGCCGTCGATGTCCTTTTCGATCACGTCGGCGACGCCGACGGGGGGCAGGGCACCGGCTTCGGAAAAGCCCTTGCGGCCCCGCTTGCCCAGCTTCCCGGCGGCTTCCAGTTCGCGGATCATTTCGCGCAAGGAGCGAAGATCCTCGCCCTTCAGGCCGAAGTGGCGGGCGATATCGCCCTTTTCCGCCGCGCCGGCGTCGTGCAGGAAGGCCAGCAGCGTGGCCTCATCCGGCAGTCCGGCGGCGGGTCGTTTGGGTGTCTTTGTCATTCAGTCTTTCGGTTTGCCGGGCGCTTCGGCCTCGGCGGGATTGAGATGGGGAACGCCAAGCGCGGCGGCGGCGCGCGCCATGCCGCGATCGAGCGTCAGAAGGGTTGCGCCGAGCCGATGGGTGGCGGCGATGTGGATGGCGTCAGGTGTGCGAAGAGACAGTGCGTGACGGCGCACCAGTTCGCCGGCCTGCGTGATGTCGCTCGGGCCGATCCCGACCGGCTGGGCGGCTTCGAGCGCCCATCGATCCAGCGTCCGGTACATCGCGCGGACCATGTCCTCGGATCGGCGTCCCGTACGGATCAGCCTGGCCAGGCCGGCCGCTGCTTCTGCGCGACTGAAATCGCTTATCAAGGGCAGTTCAACGCGCTCGCGCAGGCTTGCGAACACGCGGCGCGCGGATGGCTCGTCGGCGATGACCGAGACCAGCGCGCTGGCGTCGAGATACAGCGTCACTCAGGATCGCCGTCTCTCATGCTGCGGATCAGCTCGGCGGGGGAAATGTCGAGAGGCGGCCGGTTGCGAACCTCCTCCATCAACTCCTCCATCAGGGCCCACCGCTGCTCAACCGTCAGCTTGGGCGGCGGGTTCAGCTCGGCGATCGGCTTGCCGTGCCGCGTGATCGTGATCTTCTCGCCTTCCTGAACACGGTCCAGCAGATGGGTGAAGTTGTTCTTGGCTTCGGCGACGCCGTAGGTGGCCATCACGACTCTCCTTTTATGGCCATAAATATAGCCACAAATTGGGCGATCAGCAACGGGTTGTCCGTCCGCCGGGGCGCGCCTAGCTTCCGGCCTCGAATCCGGAGCCCTTCGATGTCCCTCGCCCCCACCCCGACCCTCGTCGCCCCGACCGGGTCCCTGCTGGAGCTGATCGGCAAGACGCCGATGGTGGAGGTGACGCGGATCGATACCGGCCCTTGCCGACTGTTCCTGAAGCTGGAAGCCCAGAACCCGGGCGGCTCCATCAAGGACCGTATCGCCCTGTCCATGATCGCGGCGGCTGAGGCGGAAGGGTATCTGAAGCCCGGCGGCACGATCGTTGAGGCGACGGCAGGCAATACGGGCCTGGCCCTGACACTGGTCGGTCAGGCCAAGGGGTATAAGGTGCTGCTGGTCATCCCGGACAAGATGTCCAAGGAAAAGATCCAGCATCTGAGGGCCATGGGTGCCGATGTTCGCCTGACCCGCTCCGACGTCGCCCACGGCCACCCGGAGTACTATACCGACATGGCCGAGCGGCTGGCCCAGCAGATCCCGGGCGGCTTCTTCGTCAACCAGTTCGCGAACCATGCGAACTCCGCCGCCCATGTGAAGACGACCGGTCCCGAGATCTGGGAGCAGATGGACGGGCACATGGACGCCTTTGTCGCCGGCATCGGCTCGGGCGGCACCATCACCGGCGTGGCGCAGTTCCTCAGGAGCCAGGGAGCCGGGACCGAGATCATCCTGGCCGACCCGGTCGGGTCGGTGCTCGCCGGTATCGTCAACGAGGGCGTGCCGAGTCCGGAGGGCAGCTATACCGTAGAGGGGATCGGGCAGAACTTCGTGCCGGACACCGCCGACATGAGTTTGATCGACAAGGCCTATTCCATCCCGGACGCCGAGGCTGTGGCCACGGTGCGTGAGCTTCTGCTGAAGGAGGGCATCTTGGCGGGCTCATCGTCGGGCACGCTGATCGCGGCGGCCCTGCGCTGGTGCCGGGAACAGACAGAGCCGAAGCGCTGCGTGACCTTCGTCTGTGACACCGGGGCGAAGTATCTCTCCAAGGTCTACAACGACGCCTGGCTGGCCGATCAGGGCCTGGGCGAACGCGAGATTCACGGCGACCTTTCGGACCTGATCAGCCGAAAGTACGAAAAGGGCGACGTGGTGACGGCCGGGCCAGAGGATACCCTGGACACGGCGTTCAAGCGGATGCGGGGAGCGGACGTGTCGCAGCTGCCGATCATCCACGAGGGCCGGCTGGTCGGCATTCTGGACGAGAGCGATCTGGTCCATGTGATGAACACCGACGAGATCACCCGCAAGGAGCGGTTTGCCAAGCCGGTGGCGTCCGCCATGACCCGCGACCTCGATACGGTGCAGGTGTCCGAGCCGCTGGACGCCCTGATCACCCTGTTCGATCGCGACCGGGTGGCCATCGTGCTGGATGGCGAACGGTTCGTCGGTCTGATCGCCCGGGTCGACCTGATCAACCACCTGAGCCTGAACCGGTAGTTGGTATGGTGCACCAGATGCACTATCTTCTCCAATGGTGACGCTGCATCGCGCACCATCCTGGAAGGTTGCGGTCTACGGACGGGACCACGGCGTTCCGCATTTTCATATCGAGGGAAGAGGCTTCCGTTGTTCCGTGTCGATCTCCACGTTTGAGGTGATCGTCGGCCATGCACCGAAACCGGTGCTGGCGGCGGCGACAGGTTGGGCGTCCCAGCACCAGGCCGAGTTGCTGGCCAAGTGGCAGGAGTTGAATCCGTGAGTGACGAGCGTCTCCACACGATCACGCAGGTCCGGGCCGAAGCCGATTACACTTTGCTTCTGTCTTGGGAGGACGCTGAAGATGCCAGAATCAACCTGTCCCGGACAGTCAAGACTGCAGCGTTCGCGTCATTGGCGGAACCGGGAGTTTTCGTGAAGGCGGAACTCGGCGATTGGGGCCACAGCGTTGCCTGGCCCAATGGAACCGAGATCGGCGCGGATTCACTGTGGCTGGACAGTTTGACGGCCTGGGGCCGGGACGACACACGCGCCTTTCTTGAATGGCGTCTGAGGAATGGCTTGTCTCTGAGCAGCGCCGCCGAAGCGCTGGGCCTGTCTCGCCGTACGATCGCCTATTACTCAGGGGGGCGGTCGGTGCCGCGCTCGATTCTGCTGGCCTGCAAGGGCTGGGATGCTTTGAAAGCGGCCTGACTGATGACGCTGAAGAACGACCGAGGCTTTTCCACCCGCGCCATCCACGCCGGGCAGCGGCCGGATCCGACGACGGGCGCGGTCATGACCCCGATCTATGCCACCTCGACCTATGCCCAGGAAAGCCCGGGCGTGAACAAGGGCTATGAGTACGCCCGGGGCAAGAACCCGACGCGCGAGGCGTTCGAGGCCTGCATCAACGACCTGGAGGGCGGGGTCCAGGCCTTCGGCTTCGCTTCGGGCATGGCGGCGACCGCGGCGGCGCTGGAGCTGCTGGACGCCGGATCGCATATCGTCACCGGCGACGACCTGTACGGCGGGTCCTGGCGGCTGTTCGAGCGGGTCCGTCGGCGCTCCATGGGGCTGGACTTCGCCTATGTGGATCTGACCAACCTCGCCAGTGTCGAGGCGTCCATCACGCCAGGGACCCGCATGTTGTGGGTCGAGACGCCGACCAATCCGCTGATGAAGCTGGCCGATATCGCGGCCCTGTCGAAGATCGCCCGCGCGCACAATCTGCTGCTGGTGGTCGACAACACCTTTGCCACGCCCTGGAGCCAGCAGCCGCTGTCGCTGGGGGCTGACATCGTGATGCATTCGGCAACCAAATATCTGAACGGCCACTCGGACGTCATCGGCGGGGTGCTCGTGGCGCGCGAGGCCGAGGTCGCCGCGCAGCTGAAGTTCCTGCAGAACTCGGTGGGCGGCGTCATGGGGCCGTTCGATGCCTTCCTGGTCAACCGGGGCCTCAAGACGCTCGGCATCCGCATGAAGGCCCACAACGAGAACGCCCTGGAGGTCGCCCGCTGGCTGGAGGATCGCGCGGGCGTGGCGCGCGTCCTTTATCCCGGTCTGATCAGCCACCCGCAGCACGATCTGGCCGCCCACCAGATGAACGGGCGGTTCGGTGGCATGGTGACCTTCTTCGTCGACGGCGACCTGTCGCGCACGAAACAGGTGCTGGAGCGGTTCCAGGTCTTCACCCTGGCCGAGTCGCTGGGCGGCGTCGAAAGCCTGGTCAACCACCCGGCCATCATGACCCACGCCAGCGTGCCGAAAGAGGTGCGCGAGGCGGGCGGAGTGACGGACAATCTGGTCCGGCTCTCGGTCGGGGTCGAGGATCTCGACGACCTGCTCGCGGACCTGGACAAGGCGCTGGCCTGACACGAAAAAGGGCGGCCCGCCGGGCCGCCCTTTCGGTAAATCGTATCGCCCGGTTCAGCCCTTGGGCAGAAGCACGGTGTCGATCACGTGGATCACGCCGTTGGTGCAGGCGATATCGGCCGAGACGACCTTGGCGCCGTTGACGGTCACACCGTCGGTCCCGTCGACGTTCAGAATCTGGCCATTGACCGAGGCGGGGTGAAGGGTCTTGCCGGAGATGTCGGCGGCATGGACCGCGCCCGACAGGACGTGAAGCGTCAGGATGGCCGTCAGCTTGTCCTTGTTCTCGGGCTTCACCAGGTCATCGACCGTGCCGGCAGGAAGCTTGGCGAAGGCGTCGTCGGACGGGGCAAAAACCGTGAAGGGGCCCGCGCCCTTGAGCGTGTCGACCAGACCGGCGGCCGTGACGGCTGCGACCAGGGTGGTGAACGAACCGGCGGCGACGGCGGTGTCGACGATGTCGTGGGTTTCGGTAGTCATGGTGTCGGTCCTGATTTCAGAGAGACCAGGAAGTGGGCCGATAGTCTGGGTTTACAATAGACCTGCGGCTAAATGACTGTGCGACACTGCAGAATGGAACGGATTGAAAGAAATGCGGAGGTGTTTTTCAACACCTCCGCACACGGATTTACTGCGGGACCGAAACCGCGTCGGTGACGTGGATCACGCCGTTCGAGGCCGTCAAGTCGGCCTGGACCACGGTGGCGACGCCACCTCTTTCGTCGGTCAGGATGACCGAGCCGTCACGCAGCGAGGCCGTCAGGGTATCGCCCGACACGGTGGTGATCGCCGCCGAGCCGTTGCCGGCCTCGATCAGGGCGATGACGTCGGCGGCGGCCACGCGACCGGCCACGACGTGATAGGTCAGGACCTTGGTCAGTATCGCGCGATTGGCGGGCTGGAGCAGGGTGTCGACTGTGCCGGCGGGCAGGGCGGCAAAGGCGTCGTTCGTCGGGGCGAAGACTGTGAACGGCCCCGGGCCCGACAGCGTCTCGACCAGTCCGGCCGCCTGGACGGCGGCGACCAGAGTGGTATGCGCGGGCGATCCGACCGCGACGTCCACGACCGTCTGTTGCGACTGCATCTGGCTGTGGCCGCCGCCGTGATGATCGGCGAGGGCGGCGGGGGCGGTGGCGAGCAGGGCGGCGGCCGACATGGCGCCGGCGAGGGCGGTGAGCTTCATGGGTTGGGTCATGGGCTTTCGATCGCCGAATGCGATCGGCGTCAGAAACGGCAACGGCGGCGTCGAGGATGCAGTGCAGCTTGCCGCGCGGCGAGCCGCCGCACAGGTCGCACCCCGTGCAACGCAGCCCTCAGAAGGCCCAACTGACCGATGCGACCAGCTGACCCTCGCCGCTCTCGCCAAGACCCGAGGCGTTGTCGGTATCGTACCAATGCAGGTCGCCAGAAATGGCGGACGTGAACGCATAGGTCACGCCGGCTTGCCACCACGCATAGTCAGGCGCACCCCTCTGATCCTGGAACCCGCCGCCCACGTCGGCCGACAGCTTCGGCGTCAGGGCATAGGCGACGTTCGCATTGGCCCAGAGCGCCTCGTCCGCGACGCCCTCATAATCTGGCGAGCCTCCGACCAGAAAAACCCCGGTCACGGGTCCCGCGGAGCGTGTCGCCTGGGCATAGAACTCCCAATGGTCGATGTCGCCCGACCCGCCGAAGTAGCTGACCCGTTTGGCGTTGAGATCCCAATCCCATCCCACCCACTGAGGTTGCCAGCCGACGTAGAGGTCGACTTCATAGTCCGTGTCGCCCAGTGCCGCAGTGTTGGCGGCGGCCCCGACATAGAAGGAGCCTCGCGCATGCTCCAGACTGCCCGTGAGCTCGATGTCCTCCTTGCCGCGTGCCGTGCCTCGCCGCACATAGTCCGTCGTCACGCCCAGCGTCCCGGACCAGCCTTGTGGAGCCTGGGCCTGAGCGCTTCCGGCGAACAGGACAAGTCCTGCCAGCCCGATGCAAAGTCGATCCATCATCGGCTTCCCCCTTTCGCCGCCTGTTCGAGCGGTCCCATGGACCGCTCTGTCTCGCCGGGCCGGGTGGCGTCTAGGCCACGCCGACCTTTCTGGCGAACTGCTCCGTCGCCTCAGCGTATTCCGAACGCAGGCGCTGAACCAGTTCGCCGGCCGGCACCACGTCATGGACCGCGCCGGCGCCCTGGCCCGCTGACCAGACGGTCTTCCACGCCTTGGCCTCGTCGCCCATGTCCAGCTTGTGGTCGGGCAGGACCTTGGGATCGATCCCGTTGGCCTGCAGCGATTTGGTCAGGAAGTTGGCGGGAATGCCCGAGACGGCGGCGGTGTGAACGATGTCGGTCGCCCCGCTCTCGATGATCATGTCCTTGTAGGCACCGGGGGCCTCGGCTTCGGTCGTGTTGATGAAGCGCGTGCCCATATAGGCGAAGTCGGCCCCCATCATCAGGGCTCCGGCGACGTCCTGGCCGGTCGACAGGCAGCCCGACAGGATGATGGTGCCGTCGAAGAAGGACCGCACCTCGTTGATCAGGGCGAAGGGGTTGATGATGCCCGCGTGGCCGCCCGCACCATTGGCCACCAGGATCAGGCCGTCGACGCCGCTCTCGGCCGCCTTTCGGGCGTGGCGCACATTGGCGATGTCGTGGAAGACCACGCCCCCATAGCCGTGGACGGCATCGACCACGTCGCGCACGGCCCCCAGCGAGGTGATGATCAGCGGCACCTGATGCTCGACCGAGACCATCATGTCGGCCATCAGGCGCGGATTGGTCGGGTGGACGATGTGGTTGACGCCGAACGCCGCCGCGTCGGGCGTCAGCCGCGACTTGATCTCGACCAGCCAGTCCCGATAGCCCTCGGTCGTGCGCTGGTTCAGCGAGGGGAAGGTGCCGATTACCCCGGCGTTGCAGCACTCGACCACCAGGTCGGGCCCTGACACCAGGAACATGGGCGCCGCGATCACCGGCAGCTTCAGGCCCTTGGTCAGGGAGGCGGGGATGGCCATGGCGTTTGCTCCGTTTCGTTTGGCTACGCTTAGCCGCCTGCCCATGGGGAAGGCAAATCCCGAAAACGCCGCGCGAGTTAACCCATCGACCAGAGGGGCGACATAGTCTTCCACAGGCCCGCAATACTCTGTCTGTTCTGTGTATGTTCCACTCACCCGGTTCAGAGCGACCGTCTGACCTTCATCGTGGTTAAATCCCGTCAACTAATCCCATTGAGACCCATTTGATCCCATGCTATCCCAGTCACGTGATTTGGGGAGCGGCGTCGGCGTTCGGCGCGGGGATAGACAGGGGCGGGCCGCAGGGTCCGATGGGCAGGCGTGTTTCTCTCGACCTATGAGAAGCAGCTGGACGGCAAGCGCCGTCTCTTGATCCCCCAGGAGTTCCGCACGGCCGACAACGGGGCCGAGCACGGCGTCTTCTGCTTCTTCTCCGTCGAGTCCGACTGCCTTGAAGCCGGCGGCGATCTGCTGATGGCCGAATATGTCGCCCTGATCGAAAGCCTGCCGTTCGGCGACGACTGGCGCACAGCTCTGGAAGAGACTGTCTACGCGGGCCAGAAGCCCCTGGCCTACGATTCCGGTGGCCGCATCACCCTGCCCGAGGGCCTGATTGCAGACGCGGGCCTGTCCGAGGACGTCGTCATCGTCGGCATGGGGTCGCGCTTCCAGATCTGGGACCGCGCGCGATGGATGGGTCGCAAGGAAGAGCGCCGCCAGCTGGCCCGAAAGGCCATGCGCGAACGCGGCGAGTTCGCCCGCCGTCGCCTGCCGGGGAACGACCAGTGAGCGGCCCGCACGCCCCCGTCCTGCTGGCCGAGGTGATCGAGGCCCTCGCCCCCCAGCCCGGCGACGTCATGATCGACGCCACCTTCGGCGCCGGTGGCTACACCCGAGCGATCCTGGCCTCGGGAGCCGAGGTCATCGGCCTGGACCGGGATCCGACGGTCCAGCCCCACGCCGACGCCGTCGCCAACGACTTTCCCGGCCGCTTCACCCTGGTCCGCACCGCCTTCTCGGGCCTGTCGGCGGCGTTCGCCGGGACAGGTCGGGCAAGGCTGGACGGCGCGGTGTTCGACATCGGTGTGTCCTCGATGCAGCTGGACGAGGCCGAGCGGGGCTTCTCCTTCATGCGCGACGGGCCGCTGGACATGCGAATGTCCGGCGTAGGCGACAGCGCCGCCGACATCGTCAACGGCTGGGAGCACGGGCCTCTGGCCCACATCCTGAAGCAGTACGGCGACGAGCGGCAGTCCGGCCGCATCGCCACGGCCATCCTGCGCCGTCGCGCGACCCGGCCCTTCACCCGCACGCTGGACCTTGCCGACGTCGTCGAAAAGGCGCTGGGCGGTCGTCGCGGTGCCCCGACCCATCCTGCGACCCGGACCTTCCAGGCGCTGCGCATCGCCGTGAACGACGAGCTGGGCGAGCTGACCGCGGGACTGGAGGCTGCGGAGGCGACCCTGTCGCCCGGCGGACGACTTGCGGTCGTGACCTTTCATTCGCTGGAGGACCGCATCGTCAAGGCCTTCCTGACCGAGCGCAGCGGCAACAGCCCGGGCGGCTCGCGCCACGCTCCGGTGGTGGTCGAGACGCGCCAGCCCACCTTCACCCTCCAGTTCAAGGGCGCACGCGAGGCCGGCGAGGCCGAGCTGGCTGCCAATCCGCGCGCCCGGTCCGCCCGCCTGCGCGCCGCCGTGCGCACCGGGGCCCCGGCCTGGAGGGCGGCGGCATGACCCGCAACGCCGTCCAGCGCCTGTTCGAGTGGAAGGTCCGCGGCATCCGCTGGATCGAGATCATCGGCGTCCTGCTGGTCGCCGTCATGATCCTCTCGGTCTATGTCGCCAAGGCTGCGGCGGCCCGTGAGAGCGCAACGATCAACCAGCTGGAACGGCAGATCGCCGAGACCCGCCAGCGGGTGCGCCTGCTGCGCGCCGAGGCCGCCCGACTGGAGCAACCCGCGCGGCTGGAGGTCCTGTCGCGCGGCGCGGGTCTGGCCCCCGTCGAGATGGATCAACAGGCCGATGGCGTCGCCCTGTCGACGCTCAGGCCCGCGCCGGAGCCGGTCCTGGCTCCGGTTGAGGTCGCCCCCGTTGTGGTCGAGACACCCGCCGATGCGGCCCCCGTCGGGGAGGGGTTGCGGTGAGCGTTCAGGACCATCGCGCCTTCCGTCCCGCGCCCGGCGCCCGCCCGGTCAGCTCGGCCGTCTCGCCCTGGCTGCGCTGGCTGTCCGAGGCCGTCTGGTTCGTCGAACACGCCTTCGAGCGCGCCCGCGCGGACGCCAAGCCGGAAGAGGACACCCGCGTCCGCATCGTGGTGATCCAGGCGGTCTTTATCGGCATCTTCGTGCTGCTGGCGGCCGGCGCGACGCGCGCGGCCCTGCTGGGGCCCGGCGGCGGCATCGGCTCGGCGACCGTGGCCGGCGCTCTGCAACGCGCCGACCTGACCGACCGGAACGGCGCTCTGCTGGCCACCAACATCGTCCACTACGGCCTCTACATCGATCCGACCGAAGTCTGGGACCGCGAGGCCGCATTTACCCAGATCCGTCGCGCCCTGCCGCAGGTGTCGTCCACACGCCTGCGCCGCGTGCTGGACGGTGAGCGCCGCCTGATCGTCCAGCCGGGCCTCACCCCCGCCGAGCGCCAGGCGGTCCATGCTCTGGCGCTCGGCGGCCTTTCGTTCGAGCCCGAGGACCGCCGCGTCTATCCGCTCGGCACCTCCGCCGCCCACCTCCTCGGCACCGCCGACACAGGCGGGCAGGGCGTTTCCGGCGTTGAGCTGGCCTTTAACGATGCTATCCGGGCGGCGGGGGCCCAGGGCCAGGACTTCGCCCTGTCCCTCGACCTTCGCATCCAGGGGGTTCTGGAAAACGAACTCGCCGCGGCCGCCGACGAGGCCGGGGCCAAGGGGGCGGTCGGCGTCGTCGCTGACGCGACGACCGGCGAGATTCTCGGCATGGCCTCCTGGCCGACCTATGACCCCAACGACCGGGGCTCGGCGCCCGAGGGCGCGGCCCTGAACCGCGTGACGTCTGCCCACTACGAGATGGGCTCGGTGTTCAAGACCTTCACGGTGGCCGCCGCCCTCGACACCGGCCGGGCCGATCTGGACACCATGATCGACGCGTCCGAGGCCTATTACATCGGCAACCGTCGCATCTCGGACTTCCACGCGACCAACAAAATTCTGTCGCTGGAGGATGTGTTCATCCATTCCTCCAACATCGGCACCTCCCGTCTCGCCGTCGAGATGGGGGCTGACACCATGCGCGACTACTTCCAGCGGCTGGGCCTGCTGGACGCCGCGCCGATCGAGCTGAAGGAGAGCGCCCGTCCGCGCCGTCCGCGCCAGTGGGACGACTCGACCCGCGCCTCCCTGTCGTTCGGCTACGGCATCATGATCACCCCGCTGCAGATGACGGCGGCGACCGTCGCCCTGGTCAATGGCGGCGTCTACAGGCCCCTGACGCTGCGCCGAGGCGGTACGGCAGCCGAGGGGCGTCGCATCGTGACCGCCGAGACCTCCGCCGCCATTCGTCAGCTGATGCGCGCCAACGTCGTGCGCGGCTCCGGCCGGTCCGCCAATGCCGAGGGTCTGCGGGTCGGCGGCAAGACCGGTTCGGCCAACAAGCTGGTCGACGGCCGCTACGACGCCCGCCACGGCGTCGGCTCCTTCGCTTCGGTCTTCCCGGCCGACGGGCCCGACGATGCCCGCCGTTATGTCGTCTTCGTCCTGGTCGACGAGCCCAGCCAGGGGTCACGCCTCGGCGGCACCGTCGCCGCGCCGGTGGTGGGCCGCGTCATCGACCGCATCGCCGGCTTCCTCGGCGTCCAGCGCCGCATCGACCCGCCCGCGCCGCCGGAGCCTGCGGCATGAGCGCAGTTCGCCTGTCCGACCTGTTGAAGCGCGACGTGGCTTCCGATCCGATGATCACCGGCGTCACGGCCGACAGCAGGAAGGTGACCTCGGGCCATCTGTTCGTGGCCCTGCCGGGCACCGCCGCCGACGGCCGCGCCTTCATTCCCCAGGCGCTGGCGCAAGGCGCGGCGGCGGTCCTGGCGCCCCAGGACACACCTGACGGGGCCGCGCCCCTGCTGGTCCGCTCCGGCGATGTGCGGCGCGCCTATGCGCTCGCGGCACGAGGCTTCTATGGGGCCCAGCCCCCCGTCTGCGTCGCGGTCACCGGTACCAACGGCAAGACGTCCGTCGCCGCCTTCTGCCGCCAGATCTGGGCGGCCCTGGGACGGAAGTCCGCCAGCATGGGCACGCTGGGCGTCGTCGCCCAGTCCGGTGCCACGACGGAGGCTCTCACACCCCCTGGCCTGACCAGCCCTGACGCCGCCGACGCCGCCCGGCTGATGGCGATCCTGGCCGAAGGCGGCGTGACCCATCTGGCACTGGAGGCCTCATCCCACGGTATCGACCAGCGCCGGCTGGACGGGGTCACGTTAAAGGCCGCCGCCTTCACGAACCTGACCCAGGATCACCTCGATTATCACGGCGACATGGAGACCTATCGCGAGGCCAAGCTGCGGCTGTTCGAGACCCTGCTGCCGCGCGGTCGGACCGCCGTGCTGAACGCCGATTCCGACGCCTATTCGACCTTCGCCTCGGCCGCGATCATGTCCGGGCTGGGTGTCATGGGTGTGGGCGAGCGGGGCCGCGACCTGACGCTGGTCGAGCGCCGTGCCGTGCCGGAGGGCCAGCGTCTGGTGCTGGACGCCCGCGGGGACCGGCATGAGGTGCTGCTGCCGCTGGCCGGAGCCTTCCAGGCGTCCAACGCCCTTGTCGCGGCCGGTCTGTGCATCGCGGCGGGCGATGAGCCCGGCGCGGTTCTCGCGGCTCTCGAGAGGATTACCGGGGCAGCCGGCCGGCTGCAGCGGATCGAGGGCGGAGCCGGGCGCGGCGAGGCCTATGTCGACTATGCCCACACCCCCGACGGTCTGGAGACGGTGCTGAAGGCACTCCGCCCCCACGCCACAGGCCGCCTGATCGTCGTCTTCGGCGCGGGCGGCGACCGCGACCGGGGCAAGCGGCCCCTGATGGGCGAAATCGCCGGGCGGCTGGCCGACGTCGCCATCGTCACCGACGACAATCCCCGCTCCGAAGACCCCGCGGCCATCCGCGCCGAGGTCCGCGCCGGATGCGCCGCCGCGAGGGAGATCGGCGACCGCCGCGAGGCCATCCGCCACGCCGTGTCGCTGATGGGCGACGGAGATGTGGTCGTCGTCGCCGGAAAAGGGCATGAACAGGGTCAGATCGTCGCGGGAACGACTCATCCCTTCGACGACGCCACCGAAGTCGCCGAGGCCCTGCGCATCCATGCCTGACACCCATCCGCCGCTGTGGACGGCGCAGGAGATCGCCCTTGCCACCGGCGGCCGGATCGAAGGCGGCGTCTTCGATGCTTCGGGGCTCACCTACAACAGCCGCGAGATCGGCCCGGGCGACCTGTTCCTCGCCTTGAAGGGCGCGCGTGACGGGCATGATTTCGCCGGTTCCGCTTTCGAAGCCGGGGCGGCCGGGGCCCTGGTCGAACGCCCCGTGGACGGCGGCCCCTGCATCGTCGTGCCCGACACCCTGCATGCGCTGGAGGCTCTGGGCGTCGCCGCCCGCGACCGCGCCCCCCACGTCCGCCGGGGCGCCGTGACCGGCAGCGTCGGCAAGACCAGCGTCACCCAGGCGATCAAGGCCGGCCTCGACCTCGCCGGTCCCGCCCACGCCTCGATCAAGAGCTACAACAACCACATCGGCGTGCCCCTGACCCTGGCCCGCATGCCCCGGACGACCGAGCGCGCCGTGTTCGAAATCGGCATGAATGCGCCGGGCGAAATCGCGCCTCTCGCCCGGATGGTCCAGCCTCATGCCGCCTGCGTGACCACGGTCGGCCCGGTTCATATCGAGGCCTTCGCCGACGGTGAGGCCGGGGTCGCGCGCGAGAAGGCCGCCATCTTCCAGGGCCTCGGCCCCGGGGGGCTTGCGGTCATCAACGGCGACAATCCGTGGGTCGAGACCCTGCATCAGGCTGCGCTCCATGTCGGGGCGCGCGTCGCCACCTTCGGCTCGGAGACCTTCCACGACGCCCGCCTGATCGACTTCACCCCGCACGAGGGCGGGGCCCGCGTGACCGCCGAGGTCTGGGGCCGGACCCATGTCTTCCCGCTCCGTCAGTCCGGCTTCCACTGGGGTCTGAACAGTCTGGCCGTCATCCTGATGCTGGATGCGCTGGACGTGCCCGTGGAGACGGCGCTGTCAGCGCTCGGCGAGTTCGAGCCGTTGAAGGGCCGGGGAGAGACGCGCGCCGTTCACATCCCCGGCGGGGCCTTCATCCTGATCGACGAGAGCTACAACGCCAATCCCCTGTCGATGAAGGCGGGCTTCCTGTCGCTGGGGGCCAGGCCGGTCGAGCGGGGAGGGCGCCGCGTGGTCGTCCTGACCGACATGCTGGAACTGGGCGACCAGTCGCGCGCCCTGCACGCCGGGCTCTCGGTGCCCATCGACGCCGCCGCCATTGATGTGGTCCACGCCGCAGGGCCCGAGATGCGCCACCTCCATGACGCCCTTGCGCCGGAGCGCCGGGGCGTCTGGGCCCCGACCGCCGCCGATCTGGCCGATCAGGTCGAGGATCTGGTCGGGCCCAATGACATCGTCATGGTAAAGGGGTCGAACGGCTCCAGGGCGTCGCTTGTCGCCGCGGCGCTGCTGCGGCTAGAGCGGGGGGACACAGCGGGGGCCTGATGTTTTATCTTCTCTATCTCTACTACGCCGATGTGGCGCAGGATTACCCCCTGCTGAACCTGATCCAGTATCAGACGGTGCGGGTCGCGCTGGCCATGGCCACCGCCATGATCGTCGCCGTGGCCATGGGCAGCCGCTTCATCGCCTGGATGCGCGTCAAACAGGGCAAGGGCCAGCCGATCCGCGCGGACGGCCCGGTCAGCCACCTGTCCAAGGTCGGCACCCCGACCATGGGCGGCCTGATGATCCTGGCGGGCATCGGCGTCGCGGTCTTCCTCTGGGGCGACCTGACCAACCCCTACATCTGGATCGTCTCTGGCGTGACGGCGGCCTTCGGCGTGCTGGGCTTCATCGACGACTACGCCAAGGTCACGAAGCAGACCTCGGCGGGCCTGACCTCCAGACAGAAGCTGGCAGCCCAGGTCGTGGTCTCGGTCATCGCGGGGGTTCTTGTGGTGCTGTGGATGACGCGCTCGCCCACATCTCCGGGGCTGGAGACATCGATCGCCTTCCCCTTCTTCAAGGATGTACTGCTCAACGTCGGCTGGTTCTACGTCGCCTTCGCGGCCTTCACGATCGTAGGCTTCTCCAATGCGGTGAACCTGACCGACGGGCTGGACGGCCTCGCCATCGTGCCGGTGATGATGTCGGCGGCGGCCTTCGGCATCATCGCCTATCTGGTCGGCAACTTCATCTTCTCGGACTATCTCGGCGTCCACCACGTGCCGGGCTCGGGCGAGCTGGCCATCTTCTGCGCCGCCATCATCGGCGGGGGGACGGGGTTCCTCTGGTACAACGCCCCGCCGGCCAAGATCTTCATGGGCGACACCGGCTCGCTGGCCCTCGGCGGCGCGCTCGGCTCGATCGCGGTGGCGACCAAGCACGAGCTGGTGCTGGGCATCGTCGGCGGCCTGTTCGTGATCGAGGCCGCCTCGGTCATGATCCAGGTCGCCTGGTTCAAGGCCACGAAGAAGCGCATCTTCCTGATGGCCCCGATCCACCACCATTTCGAGAAGATGGGCTGGCCGGAATCCACGGTGGTCATCCGCTTCTGGATCGTGGCGGCGATGCTGGCCCTGGTCGGGCTGTCGACGTTGAAGCTGCGGTGATCCCGGTCCCGGGCTTCGAGGGGCGACGCGTCGCCGTCTTCGGGCTCGGTCGGTCGGGCCTGACCGCCGCCCGTGCGCTCAAGGCCGGCGGAGCACAGCCGATCCTCTGGGACGACAGCGTCTCCGGCCGGATGCAGGCCGGGGCCGAGGGCTTCGCCGTCGAGGATCTGACGACTGCCGACTGGTCGGGTTTCGCCGCCCTGATCCTGTCCCCGGGTGCGCCCCTGACCCATCCCAGGCCCCACTGGACGGTGGACAAGGCCCGCGCGGCGGATGTTCCTGTCATCGGCGACATCGAGCTTTTCGCCCGCGCCATCGCCGCTCTCCCGTCCGAGGCCCGACCGAAGATTGTCGCCATCACCGGTACCAACGGCAAGTCGACCACCACGGCCCTGATCGGCTGGGTCCTGAAACAGGCCGGGCTGACCGTCCACATTGGCGGCAACATCGGTATCGGCGTGCTGGCCCTGCCGGCCCCGACGCCGGACGCCGTCTATGTCATCGAGGTCTCCAGCTATCAGCTGGACCTGACCACCACCTTCGCCCCCGACGTCGCCATCCTGACCAACATCAGCCCCGACCACCTGGAGCGCCACGGCGGGATGGAGGGCTATGTCGCGGCCAAGGCGCGGCTGTTCCGGGTGATGTCTCCCGAGCGGGTCGCCCTGATCGGCGTCGACGACGACTGGGGCTGGTCGATGGTCAACGCCCTGAACGCCAGAAGGCTGAGGGTCAGCACCGTCACGACCCGCACGCCGCCCGCGCATCTGGACCGCAGCGGCGGTGTGCCGGTCGGCGAGCTGTCGATCCGCCTGCCCGATCAGATGCCTGCGTTCGAGGCCGGCCGCTTCATCATCCTCGACGCGACGGAGGGGCGGCTGATGGCGGACGGTGTGGCCATCGCCGATATCGCCGGGGCCCGCTCTCTACCCGGCCGCCACAACGCCCAGAACGCTGCCTTCGCCTATGCCGCAGCCCGCGCGGTGGGGGTGCCGCATGATGCTGCCGTGGACGGTCTGATGACCTTCCCCGGCCTGGCGCACCGCATGGAGACGGTCGGGAGGATCGGCTCTGTCCGGTTCGTCAACGACTCCAAGGCCACCAACGCCGACGCCGCACGCCAGGCGCTGATGTCCTATCCGACCAGCTTCTGGATCGCCGGCGGCCGGGCCAAGGACGGGGGCATCGAGGACCTCGCCGACCTCTTCCCCCGTATCGCCGGGGCCTATCTCATTGGTGAGGCGGCGGAGGACTTCGCCCGCACCCTGTCCGCCACGCCCCACACGATCTGCCGCGACATGGCCACCGCCGTCCGCCAGGCCGCCGCCGACGCGGCCCGGGCCGGTGGAGACCAGGTCGTCCTGCTCAGTCCCGCCTGCGCCAGTTTCGACCAGTTCCCGGATTTCGAAGTGCGCGGAGAGGCCTTCCGCGCCGCTGTTCTTAACCTCGGAGCTACGCCTTTCGTTCAGGGTTGAGAAACCATGACCGAGGCCACCACCTCCTACGTCCCGCCGTTCTCAAGAAACGACCCCAGTCCCATCGCCAAGTGGTTCTGGACGGTCGACCGTGGCCTTTTGGGTGCGGCCCTGGCGCTGATCGGACTGGGCGTGGCGCTCAGCTTCGCCTCCTCGCCCGCGGCCATCCTGGCCGACGAGTCGATCACTGACCCCTTCCACTATTCCTGGCGGATGATCGTCTGGGCGACCGGAGGCGTGGGAGCCATGATGGTGATGTCGCTGCTGTCCCCGCGTGGCGTGCGGCGGATCGCGGTTCTGGCTCTGCTGGGAGCCATCCTCGTCATGGTCCTTCTGCCCTTCATCGGCGACACGGTGAAGGGGGCGGCGCGCTGGGTGAATCTGGGGCCGTTCAGTCTGCAACCGTCCGAGTTCGCCAAGCCCGGCCTGATCGTGTTCGCCGCCTGGATGTTCGCCGAGGGCCAGAAGGGGCAGGGCGTGCCCGGCGTCTCCATCGCCTTCGCCACCTATCTGTTGGTCGTCGCCCTGTTGCTCATCCAGCCCGACATCGGCCAGACCCTGCTGATCACGACCACCTTTATGGCGGTGTTTTTCATGGCCGGCGTGCCGCTGCGCTGGGTCGCGGTGCTGGGGGGCGTTTTCGTCGCCGGCATGACCGCCCTGTATCTGCTTTTCCCCCACGTCCAGTCGCGCGTCGCCAAATTCGTCTCGCCCGGTATCGAGGACACACACCAGATCGACCGTGCGTCCGAGGCGATCGGAGCCGGCGGCCTGGTCGGGCGCGGCATCGGCGAGGGCGTGATGAAACGCTCGGTCCCCGACCTGCATACGGATTTCATCTACTCTGTCGCGGCCGAGGAGTTCGGCCTGGTGCTCAGCCTCATGATGATCGGCCTCTATGCCTTCATCGTCGTGCGCGGCATGCGAAAGGCGCGGCAACTCAACGACCCCTTCGAGCAGACGGCGGCGGCGGGCCTGTTCATGCTGATCGGGCTGCAGGCCTCGATCAACATCGCCGTCAATCTGAACCTGATCCCGACCAAGGGGATGACGTTGCCGTTCATCAGCTATGGCGGGTCATCCATGCTGGCGATGGGGGTGACCATGGGTTTCGCACTCGCCCTGACCCGCCGACGCCCCGGGGCCTATGAGCCGGGGGCCAGCCTGTATCGACCGCGCCGCATGCTGATGCCTTAGCTTTTCTTCCTCCCCTTCATGGGCAGGGAGAGGTTTCTTCGCCGCTTCACCTCCGCTATCCCCCTCTCATGTCGAAAGTCTGCGTCGTCGCCGCCGGGGGCACCGGGGGCCATATGTTCCCGGCAGAGGCCCTGGCCCGCGAGATGATCGCGCGCGGCTGGCGCGTCGTCCTCGCCACCGACCGGCGCGGCGAGCAGTACGCCCAGGCCTTTCCGGCGGAGGAGCGGCTGGCGCTCGACGCCGCCACCGGCTCCGGGCCGGTGGGTCTCGCCAAGGCCGGCCTCGCCATCGTGCGTGGCGTGGGTCAGGCGCGCGCGGCCTTCGCCCGCCTGAACGCCGATGTCGTGGTCGGTTTCGGAGGCTATCCGTCGGCCCCCGCCCTCGTCGCTGCCATCCTGCAGAAGCGCCCGACGGTCATCCACGAACAGAACGCCGTCCTTGGGCGAACCAACCGCGCTCTCGCCCCCCACGTCCGCGCCGTCGCCTCGTCCTTTCCGACGCTGGAGCGGGCCTCCGCCGCCGTGAAGGCCCGCGCCCGGGTCGTCGGTGCCCCCGTCCGGGCCGACATCCGGGCCCTGTTCGACCGGGCCTATGCGCCACCGGGCGGCGGCCCGATCCGCATCCTCGTCACCGGCGGTAGCCAGGGCGCCCGGGTCCTGTCCGAGACCACGCCCCGCGCCCTCGCCCAACTGCCGGAAGCGATCCGCGCGCGCCTGAAGGTCCAGCAGCAATCGCGCCCCGAGACGCTGGAGGCTGCCCGCCAGATCTACCTCGATGCCGGGATCGAGGCCGAGGTCGCGCCCTTCTTTCGTGACATGGCCGGCCGCCTGTCCCAGGCCCATCTGGTCATCGGCCGCGCCGGTGCCTCGACCTGCGCCGAGCTGGCCGTCGCGGCCATGCCCTCGATCCTGATCCCGCTCAGGATTGCCACCGACGACCACCAGCGCCTGAACGCCAGGCTCCTGACAGACGTCTCTGCCGCCGAGGTGATCCTCGAGGACGCCCTGACCGTCGAGGCCATGACCGACGCAATCCGAAAGGTTCTCGCCGACCCCGCGCGCCTCACCTCCATGAGCGCAGCCGCGCGCTCCGTCGCCATACCGGACGCTGCCCGGCGTCTGGCTGATCTGGCCGAGGCCGCCGCTCGCCCCTAAGCTACCAGCGTCTCCGCCTGTTTCAGGTCCACGCTGACCAGCTGCGACACCCCGCGCTCGGGCATGGTCACGCCGTACAGCCGGTCCATCCGGCTCATGGTCACCGGGTTGTGGGTGATGACGATGAAGCGGGTGTCAGTGCGGTTCCTCATCTCGTTCAGCATGCGGCAGAACCGGTCGACATTGGCGTCGTCCAGCGGCGCGTCGACCTCGTCCAGCACACAGACCGGGGCCGGATTGGCCAGGAAGACCGCAAAGATCAGGGCCGCCGCCGTCAGGGCCTGTTCGCCGCCGCTCATCAGACTCATCACCGACAGGCGCTTGCCGGGCGGGCAGGCGTAGATCTCCAGCCCCGCCTCCAGCGGATCGTCGCTTTCGACCAGCTTCAGCTCCGCCTGACCCCCGCCGAACAGGGCCTCGAACAGGCTCTTGAAGTTGTCGTTGATGACGTCGAAGGCGGCGGTCAGTCGCTCGCGGCCCTCGGCGTTCAGCTCGTCGATCCCGTCCCTCAGGCGCGCGATGGCACCGGTCAGGTCGGAGCGTTCCAGCCGCATCGTGTTCAGGCGTTCGGCGTACTCGTCCGCCTCCTCCTCGGCGCGCAGATTGACTGCGCCCAGGTGTTCGCGCTCGCGCTCCAGCCCGTACAACAGGCTCTCGGCTCCTGCCGCATCAGGCGGACGCGCGATGGCGTCGTCGATCAGCTTCTGGCCCAGCTGTTCCGGCGATATCTGCGCCGTTTCGCGGACCTGGGCATCGGCCTCGAAAAGGCGCTGGGCGGCCGCCTCGGCCCGTGCCGCCAGACCGGCCCGGGCCTCACGCGCGGCGGACGCCGTCGCCTCGGCGGCCCGGCCGGCGCGGTCGGCCTCGGCAGCCTCGCCTTCGACGACCGCCACGGTGTCCGCCGCCGCCTTCCGCCGGGTCTCTGCGGCAGTCAGGGTGTCCATCAGTCTGGACCGCTGGCCGGCCAGGGCGTCCGGCGTACGTTCGGCCTGCAGCAGCAGGGCGGCGGTCCGCGCAGCGTCCCTCTCCAGCGCCTCGACCCGCGCCTGGCTGTCCTGCGCCCGGGTGGTCCAGCCGGCGCTTTCGCGGGTCAGGGCGGCCAGCCTCTGTTCGCGGCCCGACCGCTCCCGGGCCTCGCTGTCCCGGTCCGCCCGGGCGGTGGCGGCGGCGGCGCGCGCGGCCTCGGCGGCGGCACGGGCCCCGGCCAGTTCGATCCTCAGCCCGTCCAGCGTCTCCGAAGGCGCACCGTCCGTCGTGGCCTCCATCAGCGCCGCCTGCGCCGCGTCCCGCTCCGCGCCCAGCCGCTCCAGTGTCTCCTCCAGCGCCTGGGCCCGCGCCTCGCGCCGCGCCTGGTCGCGGCCCAGCGTCTCGACGCGGTCGCGCGCCGTGGCCAGGGTCTTGTCGGCCACGAAGGGCTTCAGCCGGGCCTGCTTCACCGTCTCTTCGGCGGCGCGGAAAGCCTCCGTGGCCGCCTTCAGCGTGGCCTGCGCTGTCTCCAGCGCCGGCTTGCCCGCGTCGATCTCGGCTTCCAGTTCCGCCAGCCGCGTGCGCTGGGCCAGCCGCACGGCGGCGGGCCGTGGAGCCTCTGCGCGGCTGACGAAACCGTCCCAGCGGAACAGGTCGCCCGCCTTCGTCACCAGCCGCGCGCCCGGTGGCAGGGCCGGGGCCAGCCGCGCCGCATCCCCACTGTCCGTGACGCCGCACAGCGCCAGTCGCGCCGCCAGGGCCTCGGGCGCGTCGACCCTCGACGACAAGGGCTCGACGCCGTCGGGCCAGTCGGGGGAGGGAACCACCGCCCCGCCCCAGTAGGCCGCCGCTTTCGCATCCAGCGCTGCATCGAGATCATCGCCCAGCGCCGCCGCCAGCGCTGCCTCATAGCCCTTGGCGGCCGAGACCTTGTCCAGGGCCGGTGCATGGTCCCGCCGCGTCGTGACCAGCAGGGACGCCAGCCCCCGCGCCTCGGTCTGCAGCCGCCCCAGCCGGTCTTCGGCCGCGCGCGCCGCCGTCCTTGCCTCCTGCTCGGCGCGCGCCAGATCGCCGCGCCGCGCCTCCGCCGCCTCGACCTCGGCGCGGGCCTCGGCCAGGGCCGTTGTCGCCGCGTCCATCGCCGCCCGGGCCTCGGTCAGTTCCGGGGTCTCAAGGGCACCCAGAGCCTCCCGCTCGCGCCGTGCGGCCTCCAGCGCGCTCTCCGCCCGGGCCAGCCGCGCCTCCGCGTCGCGACGCCGCGCGCTTTCGGCATTGGCCCGGGCCTCGATCGCCGCCAGGGTGCCGGCGACCCGCTCCACCTCCGCGTCGGCCGCGCGGCGCGCGTCCTCCGCCGCCGCCATCGCCGCTTCCAGCTCGGGGCCCCGCGTCGGGGCCGCCGTGATCTCGGCCATCAGGGCCTCGGCTTCGACGGCCAGGCGCGCCAGCTGACCGGCTGCGTCCCCGGCCATGGCCGTCTCGCGCTCCGCGTCCGCCGCGATCCGGGTGCGTTCGGCGGTCAGGCGTTCGACCTCGGCCCGCGCCGCCTGCTCGGCCATGTCCAGCCGGTCCCGCTCCAGCGAGGCGCGGTGCAGGAGAGCCGCCGCCACCGCATCCTCCTCGCGCGCGGGCTTGAGCGCCTCCTGCGCCTTCAACGCTGTGGTCCGGGCCCGGGCCGCCGCCCCGGTCGCGTCAGCCACCGCCGTATCCGCCTCGGACAGATCCTCGGCCGCGCCTTCCGCCGCCAGCCGCGCGTCGTTCCAGCGGACATAGAGCAGCGCCGCCTGCAGGGCCCGGATCTCGGCCGAGATCTTCTTGTACTTCTCGGCCTGCCTCGCTTCGCGCTTCAGCCGGGTCAGCGCCGTCTCCAGCTCGCGGCCGATGTCGTCCAGCCGCTCCAGATTGGCCTCGGCCGCCTTGAGTCTCAGCTCCGCCTCGTGCCGTCGGGTGTGCAACCCCGCCACGCCGCCCGCCTCCTCCAGGATGCGCCGGCGGTTCTGCGGCTTGGCGGCGATAAGCTCCGAAATCTGCCCCTGCCGCACGAGGGCCGGGGAGTTGGCCCCGGTGGAGGCGTCGGCGAACAGCAGCTGGACGTCGCGCGCCCGGACCTCCTTGCCGTTGATCCGGTAGGTCGAGCCCTGGCCCCGGTCGATGCGGCGGCTGACCTCGATGATCGCGCTGTCGGTAAACGGCTGGGGGGCCTTGCGCTGGGCGTTGTCGATGGTCAGCTGGACCTCGGCGTGGTTCCGGGGCGGCCGGTCCGAGGCCCCGGCGAAGATCACGTCGTCCATGCCCGAGCCGCGCATGGCCTTGGCCGAGTTCGCGCCCATGACCCAGCGCATCGCCTCCAGCACGTTCGATTTTCCGCAGCCGTTCGGCCCGACGACGCCGGTCAGTCCGGGCTCGATGAAGACCTCGGCGGGATCGACGAAGGACTTGAACCCGACGAGCCGCAGCCGCTGGAACTGCATCCGCGCGTCAGCGCCCGGAGACCGAGCGGGGGATCAGGGGCTGGATCGCGGCCGACAGGCCTTCAAGCGAGGTCTCGGTCACGCGACGGCCGTTGACGAAGAAGCTGGGTGTGCTGGTCACGCCGGCTGCATTGGCCCCTGCCACGCCCGTCCGGATGCCCTCGATCGTCGCGGGGTCCGCGAGACAGGCCTGGATCTCTGCCTCTGACCTGCCGCTGACCGCCACGGCAGCCTTGAGCCAGTCCGCGACGGGGGCCCCCTCGAACAGGGCAGCCTGACCGTTCATCAGGGTCGAGGCCACGTCATAGAAGCGCGAAGGGACCGCGCAACGGGCGATGCCGGCGGCCTGGGCCGCGACCTGCACCGGCGGCGTCGGCAGGTCGCGCAGGACCAGCCGGACCTGGCCCGTGTCCACAAAGCGCGCCTTGAAGGCCGGATAGACGGTCGTATGCCATTCGCCGCAGTGCGAACAGGTGAAGGAGGCATACTCGATCACCGTTACCGGCGCGTCATCCCGGCCCAGCACCCGGTCGGCAGCCGTGACCGGGGGCACGGCCGCCGTCTGGGCCGACGCCGTCAACGGGGCGGCCAGTACACCAAGGAGCAGCAACAGGCCGCGCGTCATGGTCATGGCGATCAGCCCGCCGCGAGGGCTGCGTCGATTGCGGTCGACAGGGTTTCCAGCGAAGGATCGGCCACGCGTTCGCCGTTGACCATGAAGGTCGGCGTGCCTGTGATCCCGGCGTCGAGCGCGGACTTGATGCGCGCATCCATGGCCTGGATCGCGGCTTCGTCGGTGACGCAGGCCTGGAACTGTTCCTCGCTCAGGCCCGCCCCGTTCGCGACGCGGAGCAGGACGGTGCGTGGACCCGTCGGGCCGAACATCTCCGCCTGGCTGGCCATCAGTTCCTCGACGATGGGGAAATAGCGATCCGGCCCGGCGCAGCGCGCCATCAGAAACCCGGCGACGGCCACGGGCTCGGGGGCCGTGGGAAACTCGCGAAACACGAACCGGACCTGGTTGGTGTCGACATATTTGGCCTTGAACTCCGGCCACACCTGCGACTGCCACGCGGCACAGGCCCCGCAGGTGACCGAGGCGTATTCGACCACTGTCACCTTGGCCCCTTCGGCCGCACCCTTGGCCATGTCGCCCTCGACAGGGTTGCTGGCCCCCGAACCGGAACATCCGGCCAGCACCGTCATGGCGGCCAGAGCCGCGCCGGTGACCGCCGCGCGGCGACTCATGGAGGCAAACTTGAAGCGACCGTCGGCGCGCATGGCGTCTTCCCTCAGAAATTCAGATCGGATGATCGCGCGATTCCGGATGCTCGCGCGAGGTCTGGAGACTTCGACAACAGGTGCGGCGAAGTTTTGTCAACCGACGCGGTTCGGCGTCAGGGGCGGGACTTTCGCGATTCCGACAGAACGGCCCGGCCCAGAGCCTCCAGCGCGGCCTTCAGGCCGGGTGGCGCGGGCTCTATCGACTGCTTCAGCTCGGCCTCGGCTCCGGCGTCCAGCGGCTCGAACCGGCGGCGCGCGCCCCGGGTCGAGGCGGCCGGGGCGGGCAGGGGTTTCACCGGGCCCTGCGCGATCCTCAGCTTGTCGACGGCACCTTCGCCGAGGAACAGGTTTACCCGCGCCAGGATGTCGGCGGACTGGTGCTGGACCAGCAGGGCCGCCGGGCCCGCGACGCGCAGCTCCAGCGTGCCACCCGTCCTTTCGCCATTCGGGCCGGCCCGGCCCCTGGTCAGTTTCTGGGGCCGGGTGACCCGCGCCAGCTGGTCGCCGACGATCTCGCGCCAGCGTGGTTCCAGCGCCCCGGCCCCGCGCCCGAACTTCGCGTCGAGTTCCTTGATGAAGGGCGCCAGTGATCGGCCGGCCGGGGGCGCGGGCCTTGGCATGGGCCGGGTCCGTCGCCGCGACAGGATTTCGCGGGCCTCGCTGTCGGTGGGCAGATCGCGCGCCATGATCCCTGTATAGCCAGGTCCATGCCCGCCGTCGCCCCAAGTCCCGCCGAACTCGACGTTGCCGCCCTGCGCGCGGCGCTGCTGGACTGGTACGACGCCAACGCCCGCGCCCTGCCGTGGCGGCGACCGCCGGGCACGAGGGCACCTGTCGACCCCTACAGGGTCTGGCTGTCGGAGGTGATGCTGCAGCAGACGACGGTACCCCATGCCACGCCCTATTTCGAGCGGTTCACGGCGCGCTGGCCGACGGTCCTCGACCTTGCGGCGGCCGAGGACGGCGACCTGATGGCCGCCTGGGCGGGCCTCGGCTACTACGCCCGTGCCCGCAACCTCCTCGCCTGCGCCCGCGCCTTGGCCAAGGATCATGGCGGGGTCTTCCCGGATACCGAGGCGGGTCTGCTGGCCTTCCCGGGGGTGGGGGGCTACACCGCCGCTGCGGTCGCCGCGATCGCCTTCGACCGGCCCGCAAACGTCGTGGACGGCAACGTCGAGCGTGTTGTCTCGCGCCTGTTCGCCGTCGAGACGCCGCTGCCCGCCGCCAGGCCGGAGCTGAAGCGGCTGGCCGGCACGCTGGTCGCTGACGACCGGCCGGGGGATTGGGCGCAGGCGCTGATGGACCTCGGCTCGACGATCTGCCGCCCGAAGTCTCCACTTTGCCTGATGTGCCCCGTCAGCGGCTTTTGCACCGCCCGCGCCACCGGCGAACCCGAACGCTATCCCCTCAAGGTCAGGAAGGCGGCCCGGCCACATCGCCAGGGCATCGCCTGGGTCCTGAGAGACGGTCACGGCCACATCGCGCTCGTCCGCCGCCCGGACAAGGGCCTGCTCGGCGGTATGCTGGGCCTTCCGACCGGCAACTGGAGCGAGGGGCCGCCGGACCAGACACCGCCGGTCGTTGCCGCCTGGATCGACGCGGGTGCCATCGAGCATGTCTTCACCCACTTCTCGCTGACGCTTAGGGTGCGGGTGGCGGACGGGCAGGGGCCGTTTCTCTGGACGCCGGATAAGGAGGCGCTGAAGGCCCTGCCGACCGTCTTCCGCAAGGCACTGGAGCGCGGGCTCGCAGCCTGAATCGTCGCTACCGGGAAATGGGGGACGGTCTTTTGCAGGCCTGTATTCGCTTCAGTCCATTCAGACCTTGAAATCGCCCGATCGGGCCCACCGCGCGGACGCCGCGGTCACTGCATCCCGGCGCGGACCTCGGCCCTCAGGGCGTCGATGGAGCGCAGACCGCTGTCGGTTCTGAAGCGCCAGTAGGTCCAGCCGTTGCAGGCCGGGGCATTCTCCAGCAGCGCTCCCAGCTTGTGGATCGAACCACTCAGGGACCCCGACACCAGTGAACCGTCCGCCCGCACCCGCGCCTCGCGCTCGCCCCTGGGGCAGTAAAGGACATCGCCGGGTGACAGCAGGCCGGCCTCGACGAGGGCTCCGAAGGCGACCCTGGGTTCGGTCTTCCGGGACCCCGTGACCATCAGGTCCTCCGGCGCGGCCGGGCGCACGGCCTTGATCCGCTTTTCGGCGACCTTGACATACTCCGGGTCCCGCTCGATGCCGATGAAGTGCCGCCCCAGCCGTTTGGCGGCGGCCCCGGTCGTGCCCGTGCCGAAGAACGGGTCCAGAACGACGTCGCCCGGCCGCGTCGCCGCCAGCAGGACGCGGTGCAGCAGCGCCTCGGGCTTTTGCGTCGGATGCGCCTTCCTGCCGTCGTCGCCCTTGATCCGCTCCTCGCCGGTGCACAGGGCGAAGGTCCAGTCCGAGCGCATCTGGGTGTCTTCGTTGAAGGCCTTCAGGGCGTCGTAGTTGAAGGTATAGCGCTTCTGCTCGCGGCTCTTGGCGGCCCAGATCAGGGTCTCGTGGGCATTGGTGAAGCGCGTCCCCTTGAAGTTCGGCATGGGGTTGGACTTGCGCCAGATGATGTCGTTCAGCACCCAGTAGCCGAGGTCCTGGATGGCCGTGCCCAGACGGAAGACATTGTGATAGCTGCCGATCACCCAGATCGAGCCCTCGTCCTTCAGCACCCGGCGGCACTCGGCCAGCCACTCGCGGCAGAAGGCGTCATAGGCGGCGAAGCTCGCGAACTTGTCCCATGCGTCGTCGACCGCATCGACCTTCGAATTGTCCGGCCGCAGAAGGTCGCCGCCCAGTTGGAGGTTATAAGGCGGGTCGGCGAAGACCATATCCACAGACCGGTCGGGCAGCGACCGCAGCACCTCGATGCAGTCGCCGCAGTGGATGATGTCGGTCTTGAGATCGGTCACGAAGGCGGCCCCGCTGAACTTCAGGGCTCAAGGGTGGCTCCTCACGGTTAAGGCGACGTTGACTCTGTCCCCGGCGTGAGCGGCATGAGACGAGGGTGCAATCCCGCCAAAGCCTCGCTATGACCCCCGGATGATCGCGCGCCTTCGCCCCGTTCCCTTCGACCTCGGTCCCGTTCACTTCGTCGGCATCGGCGGCATCGGCATGAGCGGCATCGCCGAGATCATGCTCAAGATCGGCTATTCGGTTCAGGGCTCCGACGCCAAGGCCAGCGCCAACACCGAGCGGCTGGAGAAACTGGGCGCGAAGATCTTCGTGGGCCACGACGCGGCCCATGTCGCGGACGGTGTGTCGGCGGTGGTTTATTCCACGGCGGTCAAGGCGACGAATCCGGAACTGATGGTGGCGCGCGAGCGCCGCATCCCCCTGGTCCGCCGGGCCGAGATGCTGGCCGAGCTGATGCGGCTGCAGTTCTCGATTGCGGTCGGCGGTACCCACGGCAAGACCACGACCACCTCGATGGTCGCGGCTCTGCTGGACGCGGCGGGGCTGGACCCCACGGTGGTCAACGGCGGGATCATCAACGCCTATGGAACCAACGCCAAGGTCGGCGACGGCGACTGGATCGTGGTCGAGGCGGACGAGAGCGACGGCAGCTTCCTGCGACTGAAGTCGACGGTCGCCATCGTCACCAACATCGATCCCGAGCACCTGGATCACTACGGCGACTTCGATGCGGTGCGGAAGGCCTTCTGCGACTTCGTCGAGAACATCCCCTTCTACGGCTTCGCGGCCGTGTGTCTGGATCATCCGGAGGTCCAGCGACTGGTGGCCTCGATCGATAACCGGCGCATCGTCACCTACGGCATGAACCCCCAGGCGATGGTGCGCGCCGACCGGGTCGAGATGGCCCCGGACGGTGCCCGCTTCGACGTCCTGATCCAGTCCCGGGGACTGGCCGCCCTGGAAGAGCCGGTCCGGATCGCCGACCTGCATCTGCCCATGGCGGGCTGGCACAATGTCGCCAACGCGCTCGCCGCCATTGCCGTGGCGCGCGAGCTGGACGTTTCCGATGACGCCATACGGGTCGGCCTGGCCAGCTTCGCCGGGGTCAAGCGGCGCTTCACCACCACGGGTGTGGTCAATGGGGTCCGTATCGTTGACGACTACGGCCATCACCCGGTGGAGATCGCAGCCGTTCTCAAGGCCGCGCGTCAGGTGGCCGAAGGCCGGGTCATCGCCGTGGTCCAGCCGCATCGCTTCACCCGGCTGCGCGACCTGATGGACGACTTCTCGACCAGCTTCTCGGACGCCGACAGCGTGATCGTCGCCGACGTCTATGCCGCCGGCGAACAGCCGATCGAGGGCGTCGACAAACAGGCCCTGGTCGACGGCATCCGCCGTTATGGCCACCTGCGCGTCTCGGCGCTGGAGAACGCCGCCGTCCTGCCGCGCGTGATCGCGGAGGAGGCCAGGGCGGGTGATGTGGTCGTGCTGCTGGGGGCCGGGGACATCACGGCCTGGGCCTATGCCCTGCCGGCGCAGCTGGAGGCGCTGGGGTGAGCTGGCGCGACACCCTCCCACCCGTCCGCGGAAAGCTTTTGCGCGAAGAACCGCTGGCCCCCTTCACCTGGTTTCGGGTCGGGGGCGCGGCCGATGTGCTGTTCCTGCCCGCCGACGCCGATGATCTCGCCGGGTTCCTTAAGGCCCTCGATCCAACGGTGCCTGTCACCGTGCTGGGCGTCGGCTCGAACGTCATCGTGCGCGATAGCGGCGTCGAGGGCGTCATCATTCGCCTCGCCGGACGAGCCTTTGCGGGCATCGCGACCGAGGGCGACACGATCACCGTGGGCGCGGGCGCGCTGGACGCCACCGTCGCCAAGGCGTCAGCCAAGGCGGGGATCGCGGGGCTGGAGTTCTACGCGGGCATCCCCGGCACGATCGGCGGGGCCCTGACCATGAACGCGGGCTGCTATGGCGCCGAGACCCGGGACGTCCTCGTTTCGGCCTGGGGACTGACGCGGGCGGGCGAGCGGGTCGACTATGGCCTGGCCGATTTCGGCTACACCTATCGTCATTCCGAGGCTCCTGCCGACATCATCTGGATCGAGGCGACCTTTCGCGGCGCGCCCGATGACCCTGAGGCCGTCGCCACCCGGATCGCCGCAATCACCGCGCGGCGCGAGCAGACCCAGCCGATCCGCGAGAAGACCGGCGGCTCCACCTTCAAGAACCCGCCCGGCCATTCGTCCTGGAAGCTGGTCGACGAGGCGGGTTGGCGCGGGCGGCTGCACCGCGTCACCGGCGGCGGGGCCAAGTTCAGCGAGCTCCACTCCAACTTCATGATCAACCCCGGCGAGGCGACTGCCGCCGACATCGAGGGGCTGGGCGAAACAGTGCGCGCCGACGTGCTGGCAAGGACCGGCATCCCGCTGGACTGGGAGATCCGGCGCATCGGCCGTGCCGGCTGACATCCAGGTCTGTCCCGGCTGCGGCTCGCGACTGGCGACCGTCGACGGGCCGACGCACGCCTATATGACGTCGTCACCGGCCTGTTGGGCCGCTTTCAACGCCGTCATCGCCCGGGAGTTTTCAGATCCCCGGCTGATGTCCGTGCATCGCCTGACCGTGGACGCCTGGGCGGCTCAGCACCCCGGCGACGGGTCGCGGCGGGCCATCCAGTCGGTCGGCCTGCATCTGGCCCGGCTGTGGGTCCAGCTGGACGAGGGGCTGGCGGGTGATGCCGCCAACAGCGCCATGCTGGGCTTTGCGGCGCGCAAGTCGGACCTGCCCGAACTGCCGCCGAGGTCGGCCTACACCCTGACCGTCACCGATGTGGTCGGCGCCGAGGAGGCGACCGAACACGCCACTGCGGTCCACCGCTGGGCCCGGTCGGTCTGGGACGACTGGAGCGACCACCACGATTTCATCCGCGACTGGGTCAGGGGATCGGCAAAGTAAACCCGGCGTAAACCTCGAATGGGAGATCAAGAGGATCGGCCGCCCGTCATAACCCCTCGCTAGAACAGCCCCCATGTCCCGACCCCTGTCAGAGCTGCACGTCGCCGTCCTGATGGGCGGGCTGTCCTCGGAGCGTGAGGTGTCCCTGTCCTCGGGCAAGGGCTGCGCCGACGCCCTGGAAGGCCAGGTCGTGCGCGTCAGCCGTATCGACGCGGGCCGCGACCTCGCCCAGGTGCTGACAGCGTTAAGGCCCGATGTCGTTCTGAACGCCTTGCACGGCGAATGGGGCGAGGACGGCTGCGTCCAGGGCATCCTCGAGACGCTGGCCATCCCCTATACCCACTCCGGCGTCCTGGCCTCGGCCCTGACGATGGACAAGGACAAGACCAAGTCGATCCTGAAGGCGGCGGGCGTCGCCGTGCCCGGCGGGGGCCTGTTCGACCGACACGAGGTGGCCGGCCGTCACGTCATTCCACCCCCCTATATCATCAAGCCCAATGCCGAGGGCTCGTCGGTCGGTGTCTATCTGGTCCCCGAGGGTGCGAACGATACGGTCCGGGAGGTCGGGTCCGACGCCTGGACCTACGGCGATCAGGTGATGGTCGAGCCCTACATCCCCGGCAAGGAACTGGCTGTCGCGGTGATCGGCGAGGCGACCGGACCCCGCGCCCTGACCGTCACCGACATCACCCCGGTCAAGGGCTTCTATGACTATGAAGCCAAATACGCGCCGGGTGGATCCATCCACAAACTTCCCGCCGAAATCCCCGCCCATGTGTTCGAGGCGGCGCTGCGCCAATCCGAGCTGGCGCATGCCGCTTTGGGATGCCGCGGGGTCTCGAGGACCGACTTTCGTTATGACAATGTTAAGGACGTGCTGGTCCTTCTGGAGGTCAACACCCAGCCCGGCATGACGCCGACCTCTCTGGTGCCAGAGCAGGCCGCGCATGTGGGCATGAGTTATCAAGATCTGGTCCGGTGGATGGTGGAGGACGCCTCATGCCCGCGGTAGTTCGCGGCGGTCGGCGCGCGGGTTCCGCGTCGGCTCCGAAACGCAGCGCGGGTCCCAAGGGGCAGGGGCGACGCGGGCCTGCGCCCCGGAATGCACCTGGCGTTCCCGGCAAGATGGCGGCGCTGGGCCGCCTCGACCTGACGCCCCGGGGTGTCGTGCTGTCGATCTGCGCGGGCGTCGGCGTCCTGGCCCTGGTCATGGCGACCGGCTCGCGGGCCGAGCGCATCGGCCAATCCTTCTCCAGCGGTGTCGACGGGATCACCACCGCCATGGGGCTTCGGCTCAACCGGGTCCACATCACCGGGGCCTCGATCGAGGCTACCCCGGCGATCCAGCAGGCCCTCGCGGTTCAGGCCGGTCAGCCGATCACGAGCCTTGATCTCGATGCGCTGAAGGCCTCCGTCGAACAGGTCGGCTGGGTCCGGGAGGCCCGGGTCGTCCGCCTGCTGCCCGACACCCTGATCGTCGAGGTCACCGAGCACGACCGGCTTGCCGTCTGGCAGACCGGCGGTCGCACCTTCGTCATCGACGGCCAGGGCCGCGCCATTCCCGGCGCCGATGCGGGCCGGTATCCGAACCTGCCGCTGGTGGTGGGCAAGGGTGCCGATGAAGCGGCGGGGGCCATCCTGCCGCTGCTGGCCCAGCGCCCCCGCCTGATGGGCCGGATCGACGCCGTCGTCCGCGTCGACGAGCGCCGCTGGGACCTGCGCCTGAAGGACGGGGGCCTGATCCAGCTGCCGGCCGTCAATCAGGACGGGGCGCTGATCCAGCTGGACGCGCTGGACCAGCGCGAACGGCTGCTTGAGCTGGGCTTCGAGCGGATCGACCTGCGCACCGAGGGCCAGATCGCGGTTCGTCCCGGCGCGGCGGCCTGAAGTCAGTCTGGGCGGGAGATTTCACGGACATGGCGGGCAAGAAGGGCGATCCGGCGATCGAGGCATCCAGGGCGGCGAACCGCACACCGGTCGTGGCTGCCCTGGATCTGGGCCAGTCCAAGGTCGCCTGCTTCATCATGAAGCCCGACGGCGTGCGCCACGCCGACCGCACCATCCGTGTCGCGGGGGCCAGCCACGTCCAGTCCAAGGGCATCCGGGGCGGCTCGATCGTCAACATGGACGAGGCGGCCCAGGCCATCGGCCACGCCGTTGAACGCGCTGAGCGCGCGGCCGGGGCACCGGTCTCGGGCGTCATCGTCACCACCGCCATAGGCCAGATGGCCAGCCACAGGGTTCAGGCCCGGGTGTCGCTGGGGGCCAGCCCCGTCGGCGACGCGGACCTGGCCCGCGCGATCGGCATGGCCCTGGCCCAGATCCGCCTGCCGAACCGTCGGCCGATCCACGTCCTGCCCATCGCCTGGTCGGTCGACGGGGCCCGGGGCGTGCATGATCCCCGTTCGATGCGGGGCGGTTCGCTGGGGCTCGACCTGCTGGTCGTGTCGATGGCCGAGGGGGCGTTCGCCTCGCTCAGCCATTGTCTCGAACTGGCCCATCTCGATCTTCAGGGTGTGGCCGCCGCGCCCGTGGTGTCGTCGCTCGCCGCCCTCGAGGAGGACGAGATGGACCTGGGCTGTGTCTGTATCGACATGGGCGGGGGCTCGACCTCGGCCGCGGTCTGGGGCGGACGCTCCCTGCTGCACATCGAATCGCTGAATGTGGGCGGCGATCATGTCACCGCCGACATCGCCCGGGGACTGTCGACCTCGAGGGCGGGGGCGGAGCGGCTCAAGACCCTGCACGGCTCGGCCATGGCCGCGGCGCATGAGGACCGCGAGATGCTGGAGGCCCCGCCGCGCGGCGAGGAGCCGGGGGCCAGCCCCGTCATCGTCCCGCGGGCCATGCTCAAGACCGTCATCGCCCCGCGCGTGGAGGAAACGCTCGAACTGCTGCGCGACCGGCTGAAGGCGGCGGGCACAGGCCTGGAGCCCGGCGCGGGACTGGTGCTGACCGGCGGGGCCAGCCAGCTGAACGGCGTCCGCGAACTGGCGGTTCGCGTGTTCGACCGGCCCGTGCGGCTGGGCCGGCCGCAGCGGGCCCCGCATCTGGCCGATTCGGCGGCCGGCCCGGCCTTCTGCTCGGCCGCGGGCGTGCTGCTGCGCGCCGCCTATGGACCGCGCGAAGCCGTTTCGGCCCGAAAACTGATGTCGCGTCAGATCACCGCAGCGGACGCACCGCGCGTGCACCGGGGCAACCTCGTGGCGCGGGCCGCCGGCTGGCTCAGGGACAATCTCTGACGCCACCGGCGCGGCGCCCTTTCCGGGCCGCCGGGCCGTGTCGCGACTGTGTCCTGATTGTAACAAATGTGAGTTCAGACTGCCGCTTCCGCGCCTCAATGGTTGCGATTGAGGCTTTTGCTGGCTAGCAGTGCACGCTGAACACCCGTCCTCATGAGGGACGAGTGCGCGTCATCAGTCATCGGGGCCCCAAAACAATGCTTACCACTCGCAAGTTCCTCTTCGGCACGACCGTCCTCGCGGGCGTCCTGGCGGTCTCGGCTCCGGCGTTCGCGCAGACCGCACCGGCCCAGGACGCGCAGGAGACCCAAGTCGAAGAGATCGTGGTCACCGGTTCGCGTATCCGTCGCGACCCGACCAACTCGGCCACGCCGCTGATCCAGGTGCAGCGCGAGACGCTGCTGACCACCGGTCAGGCGACGGTCATCGACTACCTGGCCACCATTCCGGCTCTCTCGAACTCGCTCGTCCCGTCGGACACCACCGGCTCGGGCCTGAACGACGGTGGTCTGTCGCTGCCGAACCTGCGCTCGCTGGGTTCGGGCCGCACCCTGACCCTGGTTGACGGTCGCCGTCACGTCGGTGCCGGCCAGGGCAGCCTCGCGGTCGACGTCGACAGCATTCCGCGTCTGCTGATCGAGAACATCGAGATCGTCACCGGCGGTGCCTCGTCGGTCTACGGCGCGGACGCCGTGTCCGGCGTCCTGAACTTCGTGCTCCGCAAGGACTTCGAAGGTCTCGAGATCGATGCGAACTACGGTCAGATCGTGCAAGGCGGGGCTGCTGCGAACAACCGCGTGTCCGCCCTGGGCGGTATCAACCTGTTCGATGATCGTCTGAACCTCTACGCCCACGCCGAGTGGGACCGGAATGACGAGGTCCAGAGCCTGGACACCGACTGGATCGAGGACGCTTGGATCCTGATCGGTAATGACACCGATCCTGCGGCCACGCCGTTCGACGGCATCCTCGACGCCCTGCTCTTCAACAACGTCCGTCGCCTGGATCGTCCGCGGTGGGGTCAGACGACCCTCGCCAACGCCCAGCAGCCCAGCGCGCTGAACAATCCGAACGTCCCGACCGCGAACTGCACCGTGATCAACGGCGCGACCTGCTACAGCGTCGATCCGACCCGCACCTACTGGTTCGACGGCGGCACGGCGCGCCTGGCCAACTTCGGCCAGCGGCTCGGCAACACCGGTGCCAGCCGTCCGTTCAACATCGGCGGCGATGGCGAGAACCCCAACAACTTCGGCACGGAATCGCGTCTGCCGGAATCGGAATCGCAGCGCTATCAGGTGGGTGCGAACTTCGCGATCACCGACACCATCAACCTGACGGCCGAATACAAGTTCATCACCGAAGACACGGTCGATATCTCCCAGCCGACCTTCTTCGACATCTTCCTGTCGGACACGACCTATACGGCCACCCAGACCAACCTGATCCGTGCCGTGTCGCAGTTCGACCTGCGCCTCGACAACGCCTTCCTGCCGGCCAACCTGCGCACGGCGATCCTCGCCAACACGGTCACCAACTTCGGTGCACCGACCGCGACGACCCCGGGCGCACCGACCACGACGATCGCGGCTCCTTGGGCCCGTCACGCGATGTTCGGTCCCCAGCGCTTCCAGGAGAACACCCGCGAGGTCGAGCGCTTCGTGATCGGCCTGAATGGCCAGCACGACCGCTTCCTGTTCGTCGACAATATCGCCTGGGATCTGTCGTACGTGTACGGCGAGGCCCGCAACGAAAACCTCGAGTTCGGCGTCGACATCAATCGCTTCGCTCTGGCGGCTGACTCGGTCCGGGATACGGCCGGTGTCCTCGGTACCCCCAATGCCATCGTCTGCCGTGCGCGCATCCTCGCCGCCCAAGGGCTGAACCCTGCCGACCGTGCGCGCGGCGGGACCCTGGCGGGCACGCCGGAAGGCACCGCCGACCTGAACCAGTGCACCCCGCTGAACGTCTTCGGCGTGGGCAACCAGAGCGCAGCGGCCCTGAACTACATCACCGCCAACATCTCGGTCAGCCACGTCAACGAGCAGGAGCAAATCCTGGGTGCCGTGTCCGGCCAGCTGTGGGACTTCTGGGGTGCCGGCCCGATCGGCGTCGCACTGGGCTACGAAAAGCGCCGCGAGTACACCGAGGGCCTGGGCCGCTCGCGTTCGACCGGCAACCGCTTTCTGTTCATGAACACCGGTGCCGACTTCGCTGGCGCTGAATACGAGACCGACGAACTGTTCGCCGAGCTGGCGCTGCCGCTGTTCCGCGACAGCTGGCTGGGAGACTACGCCGAGCTGAGCGGTTCGTACCGCTATGCCGACTACACCACCGTTGGTGAGCAGGAAGTCTATGGCGTGAACCTGGTCTACCGCCCGATCCCCGAGATCGCGTTCAAGACCAGCTTCAACACCTCGATCCGCGTGCCGAACCTGGGCGAGAACTTCTCGCCCTTCTCGCAGACGTTCTTCAACGGTGTCGTCGACCCCTGCGCCACGCTGAACATCACGAACCAGACGAATGCCGAGATCCGGGCCAACCGCATCCGCAACTGTACGGCGCTCGCCGCCGCCCAGGGCCGGACGTTCGACTTCGCGGGTGCGACGCCCGGCACGGCCGACGACTTCACCCCCATCTATACCTCGGGTGTTGCCGGTGTGCTCGGAGGCAACCGCTTCCTGCAGCCTGAAGAATCGGAATCGTTCACCTTCTCGACGGTGCTCGAGCCCAGCTTCATCCCGAACCTCAGCCTGATCCTCGACTACTACGAAATCGAGATCACCAACGTCATCGCGGCGGTGGCTCCCCAGGCTGCAGCGAACAACTGCGTGAACGGTGCCTCGCTGAACACGGCGGCCTGCGCCACGATCTTCCGCCGCGACCCGCTGCCGGGCCGTGAGTTCTACATCGGCGCTCCGGCCGGCGATCCGGTCGGTGGCTTCATCCAGGGCTCGATCAACTACGCCGCCCTGACGACGAGGGGCCTCGATTTCACCGCGCGCTATTCCTACGATCTGGAAGAGATGAACGGCTGGAACCTCGGCCGCCTTGACTACTCCATCGGCGGCCTGTGGCTGATCGAGCAGGAGCAGTTCCTGAACTCGGCGGACCCGACGGACGGTACGGAACTGGGCAGCACGATCTTCTTCCCGCGCGTCCGCTTCACCTCCTCGCTGACCTACACGCCGAACTCGACGTGGAGCGTCAACTGGACGGTGGACTGGCAGACGGCCCAGGACATCATCTCGCCGCGCGACTTCGTCAACAACGCCGACAGCCGCGACCCGAACGGGATCAGCACGGGCAACTTCGCCCGTCACGACTTCACGGTCCGCTGGAACGTTCGTGACGACCTGTCGGTGCGCGCCGGTGTCGTGAATGCCTTCGACGCCGAACAGTCGCGCTACCTCGGTGGTGGTCTGACGTCGAACTTCGACCCCTTCGGCACGCGCTTCTTCATCGGCCTGAACTACCGGCCGTTCTAGAACGTACGTCTGGACGACAAGACTGGAGGGCGGCTCGCAAGGGCCGCCCTTCTTTCGTTCCGGCTGCGTCTTTCTGTTGTGACACTTGCCGTTCGACCTTCAAACCGCTCCGACTCACGCTATCCGGTAACCTTCCCTTAAGGGCGTTGGGTGTTTGCTTAACGCGCTCATAACCAATGCGAATCGGCGGGGACCTCGCATCGGGCGTTAAAGGGGCAGGGTCGAAGAAAAGGTCGGATACGGAATGTCTCTCTCGCTGGTGCGGCCGCAGGCCACGGAACTGAAGCCCCGAATCGTCGTGTTCGGCGTCGGGGGCGCGGGCGGAAATGCCGTCAACAACATGATCGACGCTGGCCTTGAAGGGGTCGAGTTCGTCGTCGCCAACACCGATGCGCAGCATCTGTCCTTTGCCAAGACCGACCGCCGCATCCAGCTGGGCGAAACGATCACGCAAGGGCTGGGTGCGGGTGCCCACCCCGAAGTCGGCATGAACGCCGCCGAGGAAAGCGCCGACGAAATCCACGCGCACCTGGAAGGCGCGCACATGATCTTCATCACCGCCGGCATGGGCGGCGGAACCGGTACCGGGGCCGCGCCGATCATCGCCAAATGCGCGCGCGACCGCGGCATCCTGACCGTCGGTGTCGTGACCAAGCCTTTCACCTTCGAAGGCCGCCATCGCATGCGCCTGGCCGATGCGGGGATCGCCGAGCTGCAACGCTATGTCGACACCCTGATCGTCATCCCGAACCAGAACCTGTTCCGCGTCGCCAATGAGCGCACCACCTTCGCCGACGCCTTCGGCATGGCCGACCAGGTGCTGCACTCGGGCGTGCGCTCGATCACCGACCTGATGATCCTGCCGGGTCTGATCAATCTCGACTTCGCCGACGTCCGCGCCGTCATGTCCGAGATGGGCAAGGCGATGATGGGCACCGGTGAGGCCTCGGGCGACGACCGCGCCCTGCTGGCGGCCCAGAACGCCATCGCCAATCCCCTGCTGGACGAGACCAGCCTGAAGGGTGCCAAGGCCGTGCTGGTCAACATCACCGGCGGTCTGGACATGACCCTGCTGGAGGTCGACGAGGCCGCCAACGCCATCTCGGCCGAGGTGGACGGCGACGCCAACATCATCTTCGGCGCAGCCTTCGACCCGGGCCTGGACGGCAAGATCCGTGTTTCGGTGGTCGCCACCGGCATGGACGAGGTCGCCACCGCCAAGATCGAACCGGCCACCACCCGTCAGCCTGCCTTTCACGAACCGCGTCGCGCCGAGCCTGCCGCACCGTTGATGCGCAACGAGCCGGCCCGGCGCGAGGCCGCGGTCGCCACCGCCTACCGGGCACCGGAACCCGCACCGGTCGTGCCGACCTTCACCGCCCCCGAGCCGGTCGTCGCCCGTGCGCCCGAACCGGTCATCCACGTGGCCGAGGAGCCCCGCTCGCTGGAGCCGATCGTCGATCCTTGGGTCGAGGCGTTTGAACAGGATCACGGCCGCGTCGGTTCGGCTCCGGCCGATCAGGGCGACCTCTATCTCGACACGCCCGCCCCGGCCCGCGCCGCCGAGACACTGACCCATGAGGAGCCGGATCACCGGCGTTCGGGCTGGAGCCTGTTCGGCAAGAAGCCCCGCGCGCAGTCCCCCTATGCCCAGACCCCGGCGTCGGCACACCGCGTCGCCGAGCCCCGTCCGGAACTGCGCCAGACCGCCCAGGTCGCAGAGCCGGCCGTCGAGGACGATCTGGAAATCCCGTCCTTCCTGCGGCGGCTGGCCAACTAGGGACGACCGCAAGCCCGGTGACGGCATGCAAATGACGGGCGGTCCTCACGGGCCGCCCGTTTCGTCTGTGCCCGGTGCGAATGACCGGCCCCTGTCGGCGTAACAATCCGAAACCCGACTTTGGTTTTCTCTGGCGGCCGGGGTGGCTAGGCATCGATCTTCGGTTAATGCGCTCTTCAGAGGCGCAGGACCGCAACATCGAGTGTCGCTCTTGCCCGCACGCCACGATCATCGCGAACGGACTCTCGTCGCCCCGGCCATCTGCGCCGGTGTCGGCGTGCACACCGGGCAGCGCGTGCGTCTGGCGATCCGTCCCGCGCCGACCGGGACCGGCATCGTCTTCGTTCGGACCGACATCACGGACCGCGACAACCGGATCCGCGTCTCCGGCGACGCCGTGGTCGATGCGCGTCTGAACACCATGATCCAGAACGACGCCGGCGTGCGCCTGTCGACGATCGAGCACCTGATGGCCGCCTTCTGCGCGCTCGGCGTCTCCAATGTCGTGGTCGAGGTCGACGGGCCCGAACTGCCGATCCTCGACGGGTCGGCCCTGCCGTTCGTCCAGCTGCTGGATCGCGCCGGGTTCCGCCGTCAGCAGGCGGCCGTGCGCTATGTCGAGATCCTGGAGCCGATCCACGTCACCGACGGCGACAAGCACGCCGCCCTGCTGCCCTGTGATCGCTATGAGATGCGGTTCGAAATCGCCTTTGACAGCCCGGTGATCGGCAATCAGGTCATCGACTTCGTCGTCGATGAGCAGACGTTCCGCGACGAGATCATGGCCGCCCGGACCTTCGGTTTCGCCCATGAGGTCGAGGCTCTGCGGCGCGCGGGTCTGGCCCGCGGTGGCAGTCTGGAAAACGCCGTGGTGATCGACGGCGACGACATCCTGAACCCCGGCGGCCTGCGGATGGAACGCGAGTTCGTGCGGCACAAGGCGCTGGATGCGATCGGTGACCTGTATGTCCTGGGGGCACCGCTGCTGGGCCGCTATGAGGGCTACAAGGCCGGTCACGCCGTCAACAACCAGCTTGTCAGGGCGCTCCTCGATGCTCCCCACGCCTGGCGCGAGACGGTTCTGGAGCCCGAGCTGGCCCGGGTCGGCTGAGCCTCAGCCGAGGACGATTGCCGACATCAGCCGCCCGAAATCCGGCTCACCTCTCAGGTACGCCCGGCGGTTCGAGAAGAACGCAGCCTCGTCCGCGCAGGTGTCATGTCCGGTCCACGCCGAAGCGCCGACGCCCGCCTGTTCCAGCCGCCACAGGACGAAGCCCGGCAGATCAAAGCGTCGCTTGCCGGCGGTCTCGCCCGGGATGAAGAACCGGTTCGAGCCCGGATCGTGATGTTCGAACTGCTCCTGGAAGTCCGCCCCGACCTCATAGCTGGCCTGGGCGATGCAGGGGCCGACCACGGCGGCGATGCGGCCCGGTCGCGCGCCCAGGGCCTCCATGGCCACGACCGCGCTGTGGACCACGCCGCCCAGCGCCCCCTTCCAGCCCGCATGGACCGCTGCGACCACCCCGGCCTCGGCGTCGGCCATCAGCACGGGCGCGCAGTCGGCGGTCAGGACGGCGCAGATGACACCCGGTGTGCGCGTGACCACGGCGTCGCCCTCGGGCCGGTCGCCCCGCCAGGGACCTTCGGCCACGCGGGTGAGGCTGGAGTGGATCTGGTAGCAGCCGGCCAGATCATCCGGCGACCCTCCCATGGCCGCCGCGACCCTTCGCCGGTTCTCGGCCACAGCGTCCGGATCGTCGCCTGAGCCCAGGCCGGTGTTCAGCCCTTTGAACACTCCCGTCGAGACGCCACCCCGGCGGGTGAAGAAGCCGTGCCTCACGCCGTCGAGCAGGGAATGTGTGACCGGTCGTGGCGCTTCAATCGTGTCGCTCATGGCTCAAATCCCGGAACGGCCAGGCTGTGTGGCGAAAAGATCGCCGCCGCCTTGAACAGGGTCCCCATCTGATCGTCGGCCGTCAGCCGTTCCAGCTGTCGCCGGATGACCGGGGTGGCGTCGGGCCTCGACGACGTCAACCGCGCGGCGCGGGCCTCGATCCCCAGCCGGCGCAGGAAATTGCCCTGTCCGAGGCAGCCGGTGACGTCGGCACCGGCCCGCACGGCCGCCTCCAGCACAGCCGGAAAATTCGCCCACTGGGTCACGTCGGCCTGACCGGGTGTCGCCAGCGGGTCGACCTTCACGTGTCGCCTCAACGCCTGAAGGGTATCGCCCGGCCCCGGCCGGTCGCGGCCATAGTCGATCAGGAGCGCCACGCCCGATGTCTCGGCCACCAGTGCCGCCAGATCGCGTCCGAACGCGACCTGCTGCTCGGCGACCTCGACCACCCCTCCCGTCCCGACCTCGAAGCCGGGGCGGACGAAACCGCCCGTGATGGGCATCAGACCGAACAGCAGATCGCCGGTGTCCGACACCCCCACCCGTCGTTCGGCCCAGCCGTCCCCGGTGCGGACGAACTGGCGCGCGGGCATGCAGTCCAGCACCTCGTTGGCGATCAGGATGACCGGTGCATCGCGATCGATCGCCGCAAGGGACGACACCCAGCGGGGCAGGGGGTCCACCTCGCCCAGCCGCCGTGCCTGGGCCTCGCGCAGCGGCCGGCTCGGCTCGATCAGGATCAGCTCCGCCGCCGAGAGGAAGTCAGGGACCAGACGCGCGGCCCGCAGGGCGTCTGCCATCAGCGTGCCGTCGCCGGGCCCCACCTCGACCAGTCGCACCCGCTCGGGCGCGCCCAGACGCTGCCAGACCTCGACCGCCCACAGACCGATCAGCTCGCCGAACATCTGGCTGACCAGGGGCGCGGTGATGAAGTCGCCCGCCTCGCCCAGATCGGGTCGTGTCGCATAGTAGCCGCCCTGCGGGTCGTGCAGGCAGCGGGTGACATAGTCGGCCACGGTCATCGGGCCGGTCAGGACGATCTCGCGGGCCAGCCTCGACTTCAGTGACCCGTCGCTCATCGACTCAGGCCGCGTCCGGCGTTCCCGTGACCGGCGGACGGTTGCGGGCGCGCCAGACCAGCCAGGCCCCGGCGATGATCATCGGGATGGACAACAGCATCCCCATGGTCACCACGCCCTGCAGGGCTTCGGGCATGTGGCTGTCGGGCTCGCGCACAGTCTCGATGATCGCGCGGCTGAGGCCGTAGCCCACAAGGAAAAGACCCATAACGTAGCCCGGCTTGGTCAGCAGTCGCCACTTCCAGACCGCCAGCCAGAGGATCGCGAACAGGACGAGGCCCTCGAGCCCGGCCTCATAGAGCTGGCTGGGATGCCGCGGCACCAGCAGCTCCGGGGGGCATAGGCCTCCATAGGCCTGGGCGATCCTGTCATTGCAGAAGATCACCCCGAACGGTCCGTCCGTCGGTCGCCCCCACAGCTCGCCGTTGATGAAGTTGGCGATCCGCCCGAAGAACAGACCCAGGGGCACGACCGGGGCGATCGCGTCGCCGAGGCTCAGCAGATTCGCCCCATGCTTCCGGCCGAACCAGACCATGGCCAGCACCACGCCGAGGAAGCCGCCGTGGAAGGACATGCCCCCGGTCCACAGCTGGAACAGTTCGAGCCGCTCGGCCCAGCTCTCGCCCGTGAACAGCTGGGCGTAGATTTCGGGCTTGTAGAACAGGGCGTATCCGAAGCGGCCACCCAGAATGATGCCGAGCGTGATCCACAGGACCAGGTCGTCCAGCTGCACCGGGGTGATCGGGGCGCGGCCAGGGGCCCAGACACGCTCAGCCTTCAGGATGCGCGCCGCATAGACCCAGCCCAGGACAATGCCTGCGACGTAGGCGAGGGCATACCAGCGCAGTGGAAACGGCCCCAGCTGGATCAGGACCGGGTCGAACTCGGGAAAGGGCAAGCGCAGCGCTCCTGAAGCTTTTCGACCCGCCCTTTAGCAAGCGTCGCCACGTCGCGCGAGCGTGACACGTTTCAGCCGCGATTGCCCTTAGACAAGGGGTGGGCGGATAAGGTTTCGTTCACCATATCCGAAGACCCTTCCTTAACGACGCTTGCTACCCGCGGGCCGGAGCAACCGATGCAGACGCGCAATCCTATCCTCGACGAGTTCGCCAAGCTGTCGACCAGTGCGATGGGCCTCGCCCAGGCGGCCGGCGAGGAGGCCAAGGCGGCCTTTCGCTCCCAGTCCGATCGAATCGCCGCCGAGATGGACCTCGTGCGCCGCGACGAGTTTGATGTGCTGAAGGCCCAGATCGCGGCCCTGCAGGCAGAGGTCGCCGAACTGCAAAGGGCGGCTGCCACCAAGGCGAAAGCACCGAAAACGGGAACGTCCACGGACGGAACTCGTCTGCCGGACGCAGCCGGTTGAGCCGAATCCGCGAACACGCCTACCGTCTTTCCAGGGTCGCTGAGTCGCGGCCGACCTCCCGCGAGATCGAGTGCTTCTGATGGATGCTGTCGGACAAGACGTCGACGTCCCCTACGATCCGCTGGACGTGGTCGAACATGTGCTGAACGCCGAGAACCTGCCGTTCGACCGGACGGATGACGGCGACCTGGCGTTCGCTCTGGCCGGCGACTGGAAGGACTACGAGCTGTGGTTCGCCTGGCGGCCGGAGGGTGACTGCCTGCAACTGTGCTGTGCGCTGGACCTGCGCGCGACCCGGTCGCGGCGCGGTGCCGCCTATGAGCTGGTTTCGATGGTCAACCAGCGGACCTGGATGGGCCATTTCGAGGTCTGGGCCGAGGATGGCGAGATCGTCTTCCGCCACTCGCTGGCCCTGCCGCATGGTGAGCGTCCGACCCTCGCCCAGGCAGCGTCCATGATAGACGCCGCGGTCGAGGCCGCGGATCGCTACTATCCCGCCTTCGACTTCATGATCCGGGGCAACAAGAAGCCGCAGGATGCGATCGACTCCTGTCTGTTCGAGACCGTGGGAACAGCCTGAGTCCTCGATGCAGGTGACCCTCCTCGGCCACGGTCGGCTCGGCTCCGCCCTGGTCGAGGGATGGCGTCTGACAGGGGCCGGGTCCCCCGCGATCCTGACCCGCTCCGATCCACCGGTTTGCCCCGTCGGAACCCGTGCCCTTGTGATTGCGGTGAAGCCGGCGAACTGGCGCGACGCCGTGGCGCCGCTGGCGGCTTCCCTTCCGGCCGATGCGACGGTCGTGTCCGTTATGGCCGGTGTCCGCGCGGGTGCGATCGCCGAGGCACTGGGTGGACGCAGGGTGGCCCGTGTGATGCCCACGACGGCGGTAGCCCGGGCCATGGGGGTTGCGGCCATCTGGTCTGCGGACACGGATGCGCGCGCCTGTGCCCATGACCTGTTCGATCCCGTGGCCGACACGGTCGACCTGACCGACGAAGCCCAGATGGACCCGGCGACCGCCGTCGCGGGCTCGGCCCCGGCCTTTTTTCACCTGTTCGCCCAGGCCCTGGCCCGTGCCGGGGTCGAGGCCGGTCTCGACCCTGAGGCGGCCGAGAGGCTCGCGCGGGGGGCTCTCAGATCGGCGGGGTCCGGCGCAGCGACGGCGGCATCGCTGGAGGAGCTGATCGCCCGCATCGCCTCGCCGGGGGGCACGACCCGGGCGGGGCTTGATGCGCTTGACGCTGCGGGGCTGAGCGCTGCGGCCGCGGCGGCGGTCGCAGCCGCGGTTGCGCGGGCCCGGTCCCTAGCGGGAGACGAGGCGACCTGAGGCGAGGTTGGCGGCGAGGCGGCTGTAGGCCCATTCCGCGTCCTGCCAGGTGTTATAGCCCTGGACGTCGCGGATCGAGGTCGAATAGCGCGAATAGCGCACCGGCAGCCTCTGCCCGTCGGCCGTGATCACCTCGCCCTCGACAGTCGCGCCGCCGATGGAGACGCTGTCGATGATCGACAGGCCGGGCCGGTCGACAGCCTGCTGGAACGTGGGCCGGTTGGGCTTCAGATCCGTCACGACCAGATTGATCCGGGCCCCCTCGAGGGCACCGCGTCGCGCCAGTTCCCGGGTGACCACCCGGTGCAGACGCTGCAGCTGCAGGTCGACGTCGCGCTGGCCGAGGTCTTCGGCGTTTTCCGTGAGGTCGCCTCCGATGGAGACGTTGACCGTCGGGTCCTGCGCGAGGGCCGGAACGGCGAGAGCGGTGGCGAGGGCGAGTGGGGCGAAAAAGGCGAGACGGCGCATGGCGAACCTCTGATGTTTCCCTGTCCCGGCGAAGATGCGCCTTTCAGGACCGTTTCGCTAGCCTGGCAGGCGAACGAGCGCCTTCAGACCACCGAGATCGCTCCGTTCCAGGGTTATGTCTCCGCCATGGCCTCGCGCCACGTCCCGTGCGATCGCGAGGCCCAGACCCACGCCCTTGCGGTTCTGGTTGCGGCTTTCATCGAGGCGACTGAACGGGCGGAAGGCCTCTTCATACATGTCGTCCGGAATGCCCGGACCGTCGTCCTCCACCGAGATTTCCACGCCGCCCGCAGCCAGGGCGCGGGCCGACAGTCGGACATGCTCGCCGTGCGATGCCGCATTGCCGGCCAGGTTGTTCAGCGCCCGTTTGAAGGCGAGCGGTCGCAGCGATGCGGTGAGGCCGGGCTGGGTGGCGATCTCGACCTCGGCCCCGGCCCGCTTGACGTCCTCGCCCGCGGCCTTCAGCAGGGCGGAGATGTCGATGGGCTGAGGCGTCTCCCCGGCCTCGCCCCGCGCGAAGGCCAGATACTCGTCGATCATATGCTCCATTTCGTCCAGGTCGCCCTTCATGGCCGACTGGCGCTTGAACTGCGGCGCAAGCGCCAGTTCAAGCCGCAGGCGGGTCAGGGGCGTCCGCAGGTCGTGGCTGACCGAGGCGAGGAGGGCCGTCCTCTGGTCGATGTGGCGCTGGATGCGGTCTCGCATGGCGAGGAAGGCCGTTGCCGCCTGACGGACCTCGCGTGCGCCGTGCGGCTTGAACCGGGTCGTGACCTCGCCGCGCCCGAACGCCTCGGCCGCCTCGGCCAGCCGCTCTATGGCCCGGACCTGGTTGCGAATGAACAGGATGGCCACGCCCATCAGGAGCACCGTCGCCAGCGTCAGCCACAGGACGAAGATGTGGGCCTGGGTCGCCACCGCCCGCTCGCGCGGGGCAATGATCCGCAGCACACCGTCCCTCTGCTGCACCTGGATGTCGACATAGGCCGGATAGCGGGTGGTATCGAACCAGAACGGCTGGTCCAGGCGGCTGACCAGCGCGGCCTCCAGCGTCCGGTCCACCACCCCGATCGGCCCCCGCCGCTGCTCCTCGGGAAGGGTCTGGCCGGGCCTCAACGCGACCGACAACTGCATCGAGCGTTCGGCCTGATCCGCGATCCGCGCCAGGTTCATCGCCGACGGGTCGTCGCGATAGCTCTCGGCCGCCCACGCCACCTCGCCCGCCAGCCCCTCCGACAGGCGAGAGGTCACCGTCTGCCAGTGCATGTCGAAGAAGGCCCAGGTCACCGCCCCCTGCATGATCAGGATCGGCAGGACGATGATCAGCAGCGAGCGCCCCCAAAGCGTCGTCGGCACCTGGCGCTTCAGCACCCGCGCGAAAACGGGAAAGGGGAGAAGGCGCATCAGTCCGGGGCCAGCATATAGCCGATGCCGCGCACGGTCTGCAGATAGCGCGGGTTCTTGGGGTCAACCTCCAGCTTGCGGCGCAGGCGCGTCACCTGGACGTCCACCGCGCGGCCTGTGATGTCGGCGGTATCCGGCGACAGGTCCATTCGCTCGACCGGCGCGTGGGCGTTCAGGGCCAGGGTCTTCAGCAACTGGGCCTCGGCCTCGGTCAGACGCATGGGCGCGCCGTCCCGGCTCAGCTCCAGGCGCTCCAGGTCGAACAGGGCGGGCCCCAGCCTGATCTCTCGCGGCATGATTGGCTTGACGCCCGTGCGCCTCAGAATGGCGTCGATCCGCAGTGCCAGTTCCCGCGGCTCGAAGGGCTTGGACATATAGTCGTCAGCCCCCCTCGACAGGCCTTCGATCCGGTCGGCCGGATCGCCGCGCGCAGTCAGCAGCAGCACGGGCGTCCGCGACAGCTGTGCCTTGCTGCGCACCCAGGTCGTCAGCTCCAGTCCGGTCTCGCCAGGCATCATGACGTCGAGGACGACCAGATCGAACTCGATCAGCTCCATCAGGCGGCGTGCGGCCGCGGCATGGGCAGCGCCGGTCACGCGATAGCCCTCGCGCGCCAGGAACTCCTTGAGCAACTCGCGGATCCGGTCGTCGTCGTCGACGATCAGCAGGTGACGACCGACGCCCGCCCCGGCCACGGGTCCGGACCGGCTGCTCATGGTTCGGCTCCGATTCGCCCGGTCCCGGCGTTGACCTGAGACGTCCGGGAAGGTCTAACCGGCAAATCTGCGCAGGAGACGTTGTTCAATGGCCTTGGTCCCTTTCGACGATCGTGACGGCTGGATCTGGTTCGATGGTGAATTCGTCCCCTGGCGGGAAGCGAAAACGCACGTTCTGACCCATGCCCTCCACTACGGTTCGTCGGTGTTCGAAGGGGAGCGTATGTATGGCGGTGAAATCTTCAAGTTGACCGAGCATTCCGAGCGGCTGGCCCGCTCGGCCGAGCTTCTGGACTTTACCCTGCCCTATACCGTCGCCGAGATCGACCAGGCCTGCAAGGACACCTGCGCCCGCATGGGTATGGAGGACGCCTATGTCCGCCCCGTCGCCTATCTGGGGCCGGAACAGACGTCCGTGTCGGCGCTGAACAACAAGGTCCACCTGGCGATCGCCGTGTGGGACTGGCCCAGCTATTTCGATCCCGAGGTCAAGAAGAAGGGCATTCGTCTGGAGTGGGCCAAGTGGCGCCGCCCCGACCCCATGACCGCCCCGACCACGGCCAAGGCGGCGGGCCTCTACATGATCTGCACGATGTCCAAGAACGCGGCCGAGCGGCGCGGGTTCTCGGACGCCATGATGCTGGACTGGCGCGGCTACGTGGCCGAAGCCACCGGGGCCAATGTGTTCTTCGTCCAGGACGGGGTGATTCACACGCCCGACGTGACCCACATCCTGAACGGCATCACCCGCCAGACCGTGATCGACATCGCCCGCGCCAGGGGCATCGAGGTCGTGGTCCGCCACATCCGGCCCGAGGAGCTGTCCACCTTCAGCGAATGCTTCCTGACCGGCTCGGCCGCCGAGGTGACCCCGGTCCAGCTGATCGGTGAGTACACCTTCACCCCGGGCGACATCAGCCTGGGTCTGATGGAGGACTACGGCAAGATGGTGCGCCGGATCGGTTGACGTCCGCTTGCGTGCGTCCGGGCCGCCGTGCAGGAAGGCGGTTCGGGGAGACCACCGGGATCATGTTCAGCACACTGAACCTGCAGAGCCTTGCGGGGCTCGTCGTCATCGTCGCCGGCTGCTGGCTGGTGTCGGAGAACCGTCGCCGCTTTCCGTGGCGGCTGACGCTGGGCGCGATCGGGGTGCAGGCGGCGCTGGTTCTGGCCCTGTTCGCCATTCCGGGATCCCGGAATGTGCTGGCGGCGATCACCGGTGCCGTCGACGGTCTGGCCCGGGCCACGGCGCGCGGCACCCAGTTCGTGTTCGGCTATCTCGCGGGCGGCGACCAGCCATATGCCGTGACCAATGAAGCGGGGCTGTTCACCTTCGCCTTCAACGTCCTGCCGCTGATCCTGGTCATCTCGGCCCTGTCGGCCCTGCTGTGGCACTGGCGGATCCTGAAATGGATCACGCTCGGCTTCGGTTTCCTGTTCCAGCGGACCATGGGGTTGGGCGGGGCCTCCGCGCTGGCGGTCGCGGCCAACATCTTCCTCGGCATGATCGAGAGCCCGATCGTCATCCGCGCCTATCTGGACAAGCTGACCCGGTCCGAGATCTTCCTGATGATGGTGGTCGGGCTGGGCACCGTCGCCGGCTCCACCATGGTGGCCTATGCCTCGATCCTGTCCGCCGTCCTGCCGAATGCGGCGGGCCATGTGCTGGTCGCGTCGATCGTCTCGGCCCCGGCGGGCATCCTGCTGGCCCGTATCATCATCCCCGAAAAGCCGGGGGAGGGCGGAGCCGTCGCCGACTACGGCTCGGCGCTGAAGTACGACAGCGCCATCGACGCGATCGTGAAGGGCACGGCCGACGGCCTGATGGTGGTGCTGAACATCTCGGCCGTGCTGATCGTGTTCGTGGCGCTGGTCGCACTGGTAAACATCATGATCGGCGGGGTCTGGCTGTTCGACGCGCCGGTGACGGTCGAGCGCCTGCTGGGCTGGATGTTCATGCCGCTGGCCTGGCTGATCGGCATCGACTGGGCCGAGGCGGGCAGGGCCGGATGGCTGCTGGGCGTCAAGCTGACCCTGACCGAGTTCGTCGCCTTCATCGAACTGGGCAAGATACCTTCGGGCGACATGAGCGAGCGGACGCGGATACTGCTGACCTACGCCCTATGCGGTTTCGCCAACATCGGCTCGGTGGGCATTACCGTCACGGGCCTGTCGGTTCTGATTCCCGAGCGGCGCGAGGAGGTGCTGAGCATGGTCTGGAAGGCGCTCTTCGCCGGCTTCCTGACCACCCTGATGACGGCGGCGGTTGTGGGGGCCATGCCCGCCTCCATATTCGCCTGAACCGGAGATCGACCCGATGAAGCTCTACGACAGCCACCGCGCGCCCAATCCCCGCCGTGTCCGCTGGGTTATGGCCGAAAAGGGCATCGAGGACGTCGAAATCGTCCAGGTCGACATCATGGCGGGCGACCACAAGACGCCCGACTATCGCGCGCGCGTCGGCGTGCCCCACGTGCCGGCGCTGGAGCTCGACGACGGGACGACCATTTCCGAGTCGGTCGCCATCGGTCGTTACCTCGAGTCCATGTATCCCGAGCCCAACCTGTTCGGCCGTGACGCCCGCGAACAGGCGATCATCGAGATGTGGACCCGGCGCTGCGAGTTCTACCTGGCCAACCCCATCATGCTGAACGTGCGTCTGACGCATCCGGCGCTTGCCGCCATCGAGGCGCACCAGCAGCCCCAGGTCGCGGACTTCAACCGCGCGTCGGCCGAGCGGTTCATGCGCACGCTGGACCGGCATCTGGCGGACCATGAGTGGATCGCCGAGGATCGTTTCACCATCGCCGACATCGTCGGCGCGGTCGGTCTGGATTTCGCCCGGCTGGTCAAATACCGGCCACCCGAGGAGCTGACGCATCTGAATCGCTGGCTGGACGCCTGCCGGGCGCGCCCGGCGGCCAAGGCGGGGGTCTAGGTTGAAGTCGCAGGTTAGCTAAGTTAGCTTACCTGCATGGCCGTCACCGCGAACATCCACGAAGCCAAGACCACGCTTTCGAAGCTGATCGAACGCGCCCTCGCGGGCGAAGAGGTCATCATCGCCAAGGCGGGCAAGCCGCTGGTGCATCTGACGCCGGTGGCGGCACCGATCAAGGCGGAGAAAACGCGAGACATCGTCGGCTGCATGGATGGCGAGTTCTGGTTCGCCCCCGATTGGGACAGCCCGGAGACGGATGCAGAGATCGCACGCTGGGCGATTGAGGGCGACGATCACGACGATGAGCAGCCGTTGCGCGGTGTCGCGGAGCCGTGAGACTCCTTCTCGACACCAACGTCGTGATCTGGATGCTGGGCGTGTCCAGCAGACTTCCGCCGAACGTGCGCGAGACGCTCAGCGATCCTCGCAACGCGCTCTTCGTCAGCACCTCCACGATCCACGAAATGGCGATCAAGGTGTCAATCGGCAAACTTCGTGTACCGAACGGCTTTCCGGAGTCTCTGGCTGATAGGGGATGCACCTTCCTGCCGCTGGGCGTGGAAGATGCATGGCGGGTGGCCAGCCTCCCGCTGCTTCACCGGGACCCGTTCGATCGGCTGATCGTGGCTCAGGCGATGATGAACAGGTTGACCCTGGTGACCAGCGATCGCCAGCTTGCCGACTACGGCGTGCCGGTGATCCTCATCTGATCAGCGCGGCGTGAACTTCCGGATGATGCCGGAATAGGTCATCAGTGTGCGCCCGCCGGTGCTGATCTGGCCGCGCACGAAGATCAGCGATCCGCCTGCGCGAACCACTTCGCCTGTCGCCTCGACCAGCTCGCCGACATAGGCCCCGTCGATCAGGGTCGAATCCAGCTGCACCGTCACGCCGTTCTTGCCCTCCATCTCCTGGTAGGCGGTCTGGAACAGGGCGATGTCGGCGAAGGTTATCAGGCAGCCGCCGTGCATCCGGTCGCCGGCGTTCATATGCTTGGGCTCGGCGCGGAAGGCGCAGCGCATGCGGCCGTCCGGGTCCGGCTTGAAGTAGAAGGGCCCCACCACTTGGTCGAAAGTGCCGTGCAGGTCATAGGTCTGCCACCCGGCGAACTCGCCCTCCGCCACCGTGATCTTGGCCACCATTCCGGACTCACTCTTCTTTTCACTCTCGCAGTGCAGCATATAGGCGCGATGAGCGACCCAATCGAAGCGGCAATTTTCGAGACCCTGGCCAGGGCGGACCCCAAGGGGGTCGGCGGCAAGTCCGTGGAACCGGCCGACGTCGCCAAACATATCCAGACCGAGCAATGGCAACGCGTCCTGCCCAAGGTCCGCGCCACGGCTCTGGGGCTGATGCGGCAGGGACGGCTGACCATCACCAAGAAGGGCAAGGTCGTCGACCCTTCGAACTTTCGCGGCGTGACCCGTCTGCGCCTGCCAACCGAGGCCGAGACGGCCGCCGCCCTGGCCGCCCTTCCACCCGCGCCCGCCGATGAGGACGATGGCGACTTCGCCTGACGTCGCGGAGGTCCCTGACCTCGACGCCGTTCTCGCGGACATCCGCGCCTGCCGCGCCTGCGTCGGGGACCTCCCGCACGAGCCGCGGCCGGTGGTGCATGTCTTTCCCGCGACACGCCTGCTGATCTGTGGCCAGGCCCCGGGTCGGCGCGTGCACGAGAGCGGCCTGCCTTTCACCGATCCGTCCGGCGACCGGTTGCGCCACTGGATGGGGATCGACAGCGAGACCTTTTACGGTGACCGGCGCATCGGCGTGGCGGCCCAGGCCTTCTGCTACCCGGGCACCGCCCCGAAAGGCGGCGACTACCCGCCTCCGCGTCGTTGCGCGACTTTGTGGCGGCCCCGGTTGCTGGAGGCCTTGCCCCACATCGAGCTGACCCTGCTGGTCGGCGGCTACAGCCAGATCTGGGCGCTGGGCGACCGGGCGAGGGCCAGCATCACAGAGACGGTGGCGGCGTGGCGGGAGTTTCCGCCGGAGATCCTGCCGATGCCCCATCCATCGTGGCGCAACACGGCCTGGCTGGCTCGCAATCCGTGGTTCGAGGCCGAGGTTGTCCCCTTTCTCCAGGCCCGAGTCCGGGACATCCTGTCGGCATGAGATCCTTACTGACAGGACTGATACTGGCCCTGACGCTCGCAGCCTGCGCGACGCCCTACGTCCAACCGCCCCTGACTCCGCCACTGGCGTTTGCGGGACCGGCGATGACGCCCGGGGCGATGGTCGTTCAGGACGGCGCGCGGCTGCCTTATCGGGCCTGGAGCCCGGCGGGTGAACCCTGGGCCGTCATTGTTGCCCTGCACGGCATGAACGACCACTCCGCCGCCTTCCGCCTCGCCGGTCCCTGGTGGGCCGAGCGGGGCATCGCCACCTATGCCTATGACCAGCGCGGCTTCGGCGCCTCGCCGGGCCGGGGCATCTGGGCCGGAGAGGCCCTGATGGTCGAGGACCTGCGCACCGTCGTCGCCCTTGTCCGCGCTCGGCACCCCGATGCCCGCATCGCGGTGGTGGGTGAGAGCATGGGCGGGGCCGTCGCCATATCGGCCTTCGCCTCGGACCGGCCGCCGGTCGCCGATCAGGCGATCCTGCTGGCCCCCGCCGTCTGGGGCTGGTCCAGCCAGAGCCCCCTGAACCGCGCGAGCCTTTGGGTGACCGCGCGCCTTCTGGGCAGCCGGGCGGTCGAGCCGCCGGACTGGGCCGTTCGCGATATCCGCGCCACCGACAACCTTGTGGAGCTGATCGCCAACGGCAATGACCCGCGCTTCATCCGCTCCACCCGCTTCGATACCCTGTATGGCCTCGTCGACCTGATGGAGAGCGCAACGGTCAAGCTCGGGCAGGTCACGGGGCCGGTCGCCCTGCTGTACGGCGCGAACGACCAGATCATCGAAAAGGTGCCGATGCGCCGCGCCCTGATCCGGGCCGGCGATCCGGAGAACCTGCGAACCGCCTGGTATCCCGACGGCTGGCACCTGCTGAACCGCGATCTCCAGGCCGGGGTGGTCTTTGCTGACATCGAGGCCCTGCTGCGTGATCCGCGGGGTCCCCTGCCGAGCGGTGCGCCGGAGGTGTTGCCCCGGCTGGGACCCTAGAGCTTGATCGCTTAAGGTGGACCCACTGCGTGGGTCCGCCGAAAGCGTGAATCAAGCTCTCGCTCATTCCTGGAGCCTCCTTCACGGTATCGGCGGAATCGCGAAGCGATTCCACCTCAACCGATGAGGCTCTAGAGC